>Ga0315268_10000109_pt1 | contig 93229 bp, 101 predicted proteins | sample C1_top_MG_FD_204535 | JGI IMG/M metagenome (GOLD analysis project Ga0315268, IMG submission 204535) | Sediment microbial communities from Yellowstone Lake, YNP, Wyoming, USA - C1_top | ecosystem: Environmental > Aquatic > Freshwater > Lake > Sediment | place: USA: Wyoming | collected 2017-08-01
ACGCGCAAGGATGTGCCGTTGACCGATCCGCCGTTCTAGGAAATTACCTTGTGCCGGTCTTTGTTCCCGATGTTCTCGCTCAGACTCTCTCCGCCATATTTACGCGGATTTGCACCGCCACTAACAGCATTGCGCCGATCAAGGCCAATGACACCGTGGCCTCGTTTATCGCGCGCACCGATGCCGCCCTGTACGAGGCCAAGCATCGTGGTCGTGGACAGTTTGTTGTCGCCGAGGCCATGGCGTTGAAAGAGGCGGCCAATGGGGCGTGACGAAGGCGGGAATCGCATGGGAAAAATCACCGCCCTGCTGATCGAGCAATCGGCCAAAGATGAGAGTGCGCAGGTATTGCTGCGCTCGAAACTGCGCGCGGTGTCGCGGCGCATGCGATTCAGCGACGCCATGCGTGAACGCATGGAACTCGTCTGCAACGAATTGATGACGAACCAGAACAAGTACGCCAAGGGCAATGGTTTCGTGCAAATCTGGGAGGTCGAGCAACCCCGGCCGGCGCTTGACCTTTTCGCCATGGATTACGGACCGGGCATTCCCAACCTCGCCGATGCCATCCAGGATGGCTATACCACCTCAGGCACTATGGGCAAAGGCCTGGGTGCAATCAAACGGCTTTCCTCGGAAAGCGATTTCTACAGCCTCCCCGAAGAACAAGCCGCGGACTGCCCCTGGCACGGCATGGCCGTGTGGGCACGATTCCATGACGACATCATGCCGGTGGCGACACCGCACCAGTTTGGTTGTTACCTGCGTGCCTACCAAGACAGCACGTATAACGGCGATCTTATCCGCCTGCACCTCGGGAAGAACAAAACTCGCTGGCTCCACATGGACGGTCTCGGGCACGGCCGCGAGGCGTTTGAGGCCGTGGATGGCCTAGACAATTTCCTGGACGCCGAAACAACTATCCCGAACATGATGAGCTCACTAAGTCAGAGACTTCAGGGCGGTCGCGGAGCGGTCGGCATAGTTTGTGAGATCGATGCCGCGGCGAACGCGGCCATCGTGACCGGCGTCGGTGACATGGTGGCGTACAACGTCTGCAATGGCGACAAACGGGCCATTACCTTTTCTCCCGGTGTTCTGGGACACGCCCACCGCACGCCGGAGTCGGCCTCCCTGCCGTTTCCGCCCCAAGCCCTGTTTATCACCGCCTCCGATGGCTTGCGGAGGAATATGACATTAAGAACCTTTCCGGATCTGTGGCGGCTGCACCCGCAGCTGATCGCCATGGTACTCGGACAGGTGATGGGCCGTAACAACGACGACAAATCGGTGTTCGTCGCAAGGAAAATGCGTAATGAGAGGAATAGCCATGAAAAATGAAGCAATCTCGGGCAAACCTGTGGACAGCAAGACCACCAGCCAGATCCTGATCGATCTGCTCATGCTGAACGTAGGCAAAATATCCGAAGTGATCGAGAAGGAAGGACGGAGCATTTTCGGCCAGAACAATCTCTTGTCTAACAACGAGATCAACGACTACAGCCTGGAATTTCTGGAACTGCTTACCATGGTTCTGCACAGCGGCGAAAAAGTCGACCGGCGCAGCGAGGAATTCAAGGCACTACGCAAGTTCTTCGCCAACTTTTCGCAACAGATCCAGCTGCGTGGCGGCAACCTCGACGAGTTCGTGCGGTTTATCCAGTTCCTGCAGCACATTTTCCTCGACAACCTCGAGGCTGACAAAAGCATCGGCTTCCAGCAGGTGCGCGAAGTCCTGCTGCTGCTCGGGTCAATTTTCAATGACATCATCCTGGAGGTCTTCCATATCTACCTGGAAGGCAAGGAAGGCACGATCCATGCCCAACAGGAGGAGCTGCGCCAGACCTCCACACCGATTACTGAAATCTGGGATGGGGTACTTACCCTGCCCATTATCGGTTCGCTCGATTCTTCGCGCACCATGATCGTGATGGAGAAATTGCTGTCACGCATCGAGTCGGAACGCGCGCGCGTGGTCGTGATCGACGTTACCGGCGTGATAGCGATCGACTCCCAGGTCTCGCATCATCTCATCCAGATGATCCGTGCCATCGGCCTCATGGGCGCCGATGCCATTCTCACCGGCATCCGTCCCGAGATTGCACGCGCTCTGACGAGCCTCAATATCGATCTGGGCATGGTCACCACGCGCTCAAAACTTTCCGAGGGACTGAAAGAGGCATTCCGCCGACTGGGCATTGAGGTCTCGCGGCAGCACACCTCGGATTCGCGTTCGTCATCGAACAAGGGCAGCCGCTAGTCTCTAGGCAAGAAGGGAAAACAAATGATTGAGGGTATGCATCTGACACCGATCGGCGATGGCAACGTATTGCTTGAGCCCGGGGAAGGCATTGATCCGGGTAACCACGATGCCTATCTCACGTCGCTGCTCGAATACCTGCAGCAGCACAACGCCCAACGTCTGCTCTACGACCTCAAGAATATCCGGATCATCGATTCGGTCTACTATCGGTGGCTGACGGCGCTCAACTCCCTCTGCCGCATCTCCGGGATTGAACTCATCACTGTCAACATGCGCCCCGCCGCCGCCTATGCCCTCGCGATCATGCTGGATAAACCGCCGCCGTTTTGTTGTGCGCTCGACATCGACAGTACCCGCATGAAGTCTGACGTCGATAGGGAAACTGCCGAGAAAACCGCTGACAGTGAGGGAATACCAGCTAGCGAAGCTAATAACTAGCGGCAGAAAAGATACAGACAGCCCTATGCCACTCTGGGCCGCTTGCGGCGGCTCAGCATGTTATTCCTTCAACAACACCCGCACATCGTGCTCCATGTCTTCCGTTGACATGTCGTTCTTCACCAGCAACCGCAGCTTCCCTTTTGTATCTTTGACCATGATGCTGGTGGAGTGATCGACAAGCACTTGGCCCGGAACAGGGGGATGGGGGTTGAGGCCAAAAGCCACCTTGTATTCCTGCGCTACCTTGGCAATTTCCTGTTCGGTGCCGGTGAGTCCGATAAAGGAAGGATGGAATGACGGCACAAACGACGCCAGCTGTGCGGCGGTGTCGTGCTTGGGGTCCACCGTCACAAATAGTACCTGCACACGCTTGGCGTCTTCGCCCAAGCGATGGGTGAGCGCGGCGAGTCTTGAGAGGGTCGGCGCACAAACATCGGGGCAGTGGCTATAGCCGAAGAACAGAATAACCACCTTACCTTTGAAATCGGAGACCTTCACGCGCTTGCCGGTGTGCGCGGTGAGTTCAAAATCCCCGCCCCACTCAACACCACTGATGTCCATGGACTTGAACTTCGGTACGGCAGGCGAACAGGCCACCACCACGGCAACAGCCAAGATGAAAAAAGCCCGACGAAAAAGAGTGATCCGCGGCATCAATACAACACCGATTGCAGCGCCCCACGGAGGTAGATGCGGTAGTGATCAACCAGCAGCAGCGCAAACAGCAGCGAAAGGTACTGAATCGAATAGCGGAAAGTCTTGCGCGCCAGCTCATCGCTGTAGTTCCGGTACAGCCGCCAGGCGAAATACAGAAAGCCGGCATCCAGAAACAGCGCGCCCGACAGATACAACCACCCACTCATGTGCGTGGCAAATGGCATTACCGTTACCGCCACCAGCAAAATGGTGTAAAGAAAAATCTGGAGCTGGGTGTACTCGCGCCCGTAGATCACTGGCAACATCGGGATACCGACCTTGGCATATTCCTTTTCGCGGTACAAGGCGAGCGCCCAGAAATGCGGCGGTGTCCACAGGAAAATAATCAGGAACAGCAGCAGAGCGTCACTCGATACTTTGCCCGTAATCGCGGTCCAGCCGAGAATCGGTGGCGCGGCGCCGGCGGCCCCACCGATAACGATGTTCTGTGGCGTGGTGTGCTTGAGGTAGACCGTATAAATCACAGAATAACCGATCAGGCAAAAAAACGTCAGTACCGCCGTGAGCACGTTCACCCACTGCACCAGTAACCACATCGACAGCATGCCCAGTATCACGGCAAAGACCATGGCCTGTCGCGTGTTGAGGCTGCCCGTCGGCAGCGGTCGGCCGCGGGTACGTGCCATGACCGCGTCGGCGCGCTGGTCGAGAATCTGATTGATTGCCGCCGCCGAACCAGAGGCCAGCGCGATCCCCAGCGTCGCCAGCACAAAAGTGACGAGCGGGAGTCCCGCCGGCGTGGACAGAAACATCCCGACCACGGCGGTAAAAACGATGAGCGCGCTGACGCGGGGCTTGGTCAGCTCCATATATTCACGCAGCACAACCAGCCGGTGCTGACGGCGTGAACCGTCCGGAATAGCGGGGCTGGATGTTTTCGTCGGTGAAGTCAGGCAAATACCTTTTAATTTATGCGGATTGTGGCGGACGTGTAATATGATACAGCGTTATGACGCTAAGCAGTAGCAGGGCCGCTGCCCCGCTATGCAACACGGCGAGCAATAAGGGCGGGTATGCCACCATTTGCATGACACCCAAGATAATTTCCACCGAAAGAATAATAAGTATCAGCATGCCATAACGGCACAGGTTCTCGTGTGTTCCCCTGAGCAACACGTGCAATGACAGCCAGCCAAGATACAGCAGGGTAATCAACGCCCCAAAACGATGAGCCATGTGAATGGCTGTCGCGGCCGATATATCTGGCGACTGTCCATCCACCAGCTGACCAACATCGTGCCCCGGAACAAATCCGCCCAGAAAATCCATCGTCGGCCACCACTGTCCCTGGCATGTCGGAAAATCCAGGCAGGCAAGTCCAGCGTAGTTCGCCACCGACCAGCCACCGAGCGCAATTTGCATGGCCACCAACATCAGCGCCGCCACGGCGTGAGGGCGCAGAGAACGCGTAAACGCTGTCACATTCACCGGCCGCCAAAACTGCACCTCACGCAACACGATCCACCACAGCATCGCCAGGAGAAGCACGCCACCCAGCAGTTGTGTCATCACCATGACCGGCCGAAACGGTATATCGACACTCAAATCCCAAATCACCGTGGGCACGAAGGTCAACAGTGCCACAATCAAAGGTGGCTGAACCATGCGGTCGCGCTGGCGCTTTCTGTACTTCCAGGCGAGCGCGACAAGCCACCAAAGTGTCAAACCGAGGACGCCATAAAGGCAACGCGATAAAGTTCGTTTCAACTCCGTATTCTTCGGCACCCCGACGTAATCCAGCGTATCGCCCGCATGCGCCGCCTTGTCCATAAACAGCTGTTCATAGCAGGTCGGCCAGTCAGGGCAGCTGGCGCCAATATCCGACAACCGCGTGTAGGCATTGAAAAGCAGTGAGAGGAAAGCAATAACGAACGCCACCAGGCCCGGGTGGAAAAATCTCGCGGACTTTCGGCGATTCAGCATTTCAACCTATCTGTGATATCCGCAGCAGACGGACGAGATCCTTGCGCATGCCCGTGGGATCGGCCCCGGCAGGATAGCTCATCATAAGATTCCCCAGCGGATCGACGAGGTAGATGCGATGGCCGCCTTCGGGCGGACTCCCGTCCGCAAGCGTAAATTGACGCGCCAACGCCTTCACTTCCTCTATCGGTCCGACGATAACCTGCACACCAGGGTAATCCTTGATCGCATAGTACAACCACGCCAGCGCCTTGGGGTCGGTCACGATGAAAACACTTTGCACGCGCGCTGCCTCCTCGCCTTGCGCGGCAATCACCTGGCGCATCTTATACAGATTCTTCTCGCAGGGAGAGAGACACTCCGCCGGGCTGAAGGTAATCAGCGTCCATTTACCATGCAACTCACTGAAACGGATTTTTCTCTTATCGAGCGTCTGAAGCGCAGCATCGGCGATGGGGCGCGCCGGTTGCACCAACTCACCATAATTGGCGGTCAAGCCTGGCCGCCACCCCGAATAGAAAAGAGCGTAAGCAGCAATCAGCGGCAACACCGCCAACAGGGCTATCAGCAGGATCCTGCGCCTCCCGCGAGCCACCGTAGTATTTTTCTGACCATTTTGAATCATATTAAGAGTCCTTGCTGGTCGCACCGTCTGCACGTCCCGCGCGCAAGCCGTAAAATAAATAAATGACGAGGAGTGTGGTCGCCAGCATGAACCACTGGAAGGCATAACCCTGATGCATGGCAATGCCCGCGTCGAGCCGGCCCCATTCACGGATAAAGCCACCGGCGGTGCTCTCCGGATCGAGCAATACAATCACCGGTTGCACCGGATACGGGACCGCCGCCATATAGCGATGCATGTCAAGATTCTGCCATACCGTTTGCCAACGCCGGCTGGTTTTCTCCGGGTTGCCCAAGGTAAAAAACTTTTCCGATGGCAGCGTCGCAAGGCCGATAATTTCCTGCGGCTCTTTCGGGGTATCGATCACCGGCAGGTGGGCACGATCTTCGCCGAGCGGAATCCACCCGCGATTGACCAGTATCCGGACATCGCTGTCTTCCAGCCGCAGCGGGGTAATGACCTGGTAGCCCACCTGACCCTGTTGCACGCGGTTGTCAAGCAACACCTGATGGTCAGGTTCGTAGCGACCCTTGGCCACCACTTTATAGAATTGCAGTTCCTCGGCCCGCTGCAAACGCGGCTCAACCTTGACCGGGGTATTGTGGGCACGTGTGTCGTATTCCGCCTGGAGCAGGCGTTTCGCCTCGGCCCGCTGCAACTGCCAATAACCGAGGTACAAAAGCAGTGGCAGCAGAATTGCCACGGCAAAACTCGAAATCAGAGTCGGGCGGAATCGCGGCATCTTGTCTATCCATTCCTGTCGGGTACTTATCTAGTATAATGCACGCTGTCCAGTTCTCGGAATGTTACCATGCTCATCAAATATGCAGTGATTGCCATGCTGGTGCTGATCTTCACCAGCCTGTTTTCCGCCATGGTCTTCCTCTTCAAGGACAAAGGCCAGGGTCTGCGCACCGCCAAAGCGCTCACTTGGCGCATCGGACTGTCGCTAGCGCTCTTTATTCTGCTCATGGCCGGATTTTATTTCGGCATCATCCCGCCGCATGGACTGTCGGTAATGCGGTAAGACTTGATGGACAAAATTCACAAGATTAAAAAAATCCAGCAAGGTCAAAGACAAATACGCTCCATGTTATCCTGCTCATCCTGAAAAAAAATTCAACCCACCAAACAAAAGGGCGCTGCCGTTTCGGCAGCGCCCTTTTTTCATGTCGTACTATTTTTTAGAGCCAGTAGACGAAGATAAACAGGAATAACCATACCACGTCCACAAAGTGCCAGTACCAGGCCACGGCTTCGAAAGCGAAGTGGTGATCCGAACGAAAGTGGCCCTTGATCGAACGGCCAAGAATGACAATCAGCATGATCGTGCCCATGGTGACGTGGAACCCATGGAAGCCGGTGAGCATGAAGAAGGTGGCGCCGTAAACACCGGTCTTGAATGTGAGGCCCAGTTCCGTGTAAGCGTGCACGTATTCAAAAGCCTGCAACACAATAAACGTGATACCGAGGGCAACGGTCAGGAACAGCCCGGTGATGAGCTGTGCGCGGTTGTCCCTGAGCAGCCCCCAATGGGCCCAGGTGACCGTCGCACCGGAGGTCAACAGGATCAGCGTATTGATCGCCGGAATACCCCACGCCGCCATGGGCGAGAATTGGCCGGGGCCGGGCACTGTGCCGGGCAACACGGGGATCAGGCCCTTGGGGCCAGCCGTCGGCCACGCGGCTTCGTAACCGTGCCAGAGCATGTCGTCCGCACCAAGCCACTGCACCGCGAACTGGCGGATGTAGAACAAGGCGCCGAAGAAGGCGGCGAAGAACATAACCTCGGAAACGATGAACCAGGCCATCCCCCAGCGGAACGAGCGGTCTACCTGAGCATTGTAGGTGCCAGCTTCGCTTTCACCGATGACCTGACCGAACCACCGGAACATCATGATAATAATGGTTGCTACTCCGAGCAGCATGAGCCAAGACCCAGCGCCGATGCTGTTTATAAAAAGAATGAAGCCCAGCGCCAATGAAAACAGACCGGCCGAGGCAACAATCGGCCAAGCGCTTGGGTTGGGCAAATAGTAGTTTGAATTGGCCGTGGACATGCTTATATCCTCTTTCTCATTTGTAGAATCGTTTTGTTTACCTAACCACCGGATGCGTTGTGGATGTGTTCCGGATGCATTGCGTGACCCTCGCTATTCGCCAGGGAGGTACCACCATATTTTTTCGCCGACCGTACATCGGCATTGAAGAACGAGTAGGACAAGGTGATGGTTTGTATATCCTTGTCCAGCCCGGCATCGACCACGAATCGAACCGGCATTTCGCGCGACTCGCCCGGCTTCAACGTCTGCTTGGTAAAACAAAAACATTCGATCTTATTGAAGTGGCTGGCGGAAATTCCCGGAGTCACGCTGGGAATGGCCTGGGCCGTGATCGACTCCTGCGCCAGGTTGTGGGCATAGTACTTCACTTCCGTGATTTCCCCCGGATGCAGCTCCAGCCGTTTCGTCTCCGGGTGGAATTCCCAGGGCAGGCCGTTCTGGGTGCTGCCAGTAAACTCAACCGTGATCACGCGTGAGCTATCCACCTTGCCGGCGGCGGCGGCATTGGCGTCGATTCGCCCGGTCTTGCCGTTGAAGCCCGTGACCTTGCAGAGGACATCGTACATAGGCGCCAGCAGATACCCGAAACCAAACATCGCCACCACCACAATCATGAGATTGCGTGCCAACCGTTTGTTGGCCTGCTTGATGTCTGTCTTATCCATCATCGCTGAGTCTGCACGAAAGCGGCCAGAAAAAACGCCAGAGCAACCGCGATGAGAGACACCACCGTAATAGTGATGTTGCGATGCTGCTGCACGTTACCTGTCTTAGTCATGCTATAAAATTCCCGATGTTACTTGATCTTCGGCGCGACCGCGAAACTGTGGTATGGCGGCGGTGAAGACAGCGTCCACTCGAGACCCTCGGCACCGTCCCAAACCTTGTCGGTTGACTTGGCTCCGCCATTGATGGTCTTTAACACCACATAGAAGAAGATCAGCTGCGCGACAATGGTAAGGAACGCGCCCACCGTGGACCACTGATTGAACTCAGTGAACTGCAACGCGTAGTCCGGAATACGCCGCGGCATACCGGCTAAACCCAGGAAGTGCTGCGGAAAGAATGTCAGGTGGAAGCCGATCATGGTCAGCCAGAAATGCAACTTGCCCAGCCGCTCGTTGTACATGTGACCGGTCCACTTCGGCAGCCAATAGTACATGGCGCCGAACAGCGCGAACGCCGAACCGCCGACGATGACGTAGTGGAAGTGCGCCACGACGAAATAGGTCTGATGGTACTGGAAGTCGCCCGGCACGATGCCGAGCATCAGGCCCGAAAACCCGCCGATGGTAAATGTGAAGAGACCGCCGATAGCCCACAACATCGGGGTTTCGAAGGTCATGGAACCGCGCCACATGGTCGAAATCCAGTTAAACACCTTCACGCCCGTAGGCACTGCAATCAGCATGGTCGCATACATGAAGAACAGCTCGCCGGCTACCGGCATGCCCACGGTGAACATGTGGTGCGCCCAAACAATAAACGACAGGAACGCGATCGAACCGATGGCGTATACCATCGAGGCGTAGCCGAACAGGGGCTTCCGCGCAAACGTTGGGATAATCTGCGAGAACACGCCGAACGCTGGCAGAATGAGAATGTACACCTCGGGGTGACCGAAAAACCAGAATACATGCTGCCAAAGCACCGGATCGCCGCCGCCGCCAGCATTGAAGAAATGCGTGCCGAAGTGGCGGTCGGTGATGAGCATCGTGACCGCTCCAGCCAGCACCGGCATCGCGGCGATCAGCAGGAACGCGGTGACGAGCCAAGTCCACACGAACATCGGCATTTTCATCAGCGTCATGCCCGGGGCGCGCATGTTCAGGATCGTGGCGATGATGTTGATCGAGCCGAGAATGGACGATATACCAAGCATGTGGATGGACAACAGTGCGAAGTCGGTGCCGATGCTGCCCTGCACCGACAACGGCGGATACAGCGTCCAGCCGCCGGAAGGTCCGCCGCCCGGCATGAATAACGACGTGATCAGCAGTGTCGCGGCAAACGGCAGGATCCAGAATGACCAGTTGTTCATGCGCGGCAGCGCCATGTCGGGCGCTCCGATCATCATTGGGATCATCCAGTTGGCCAACCCCACAAACGCCGGCATCACGAAACCGAAGATCATGACCAGCGCGTGCACGGTGGTCATCTGGTTGAAGAACTGTGGAGTGACGATCTGCAGACCGGGCTGCCACAATTCGGCGCGGATCACGAGCGACATCAGGCCGCCGAGGATGGCCATGGTGAAGGCGAACGTGAGATACAGCGTGCCGATGTCCTTGTGGTTCGTGGTGAACAACCAGCGGGTGATGCCAGTCGGGTGCGCGTCGTGGTGTGCGTGTGCTGTTGCCATGGTTTTGTCTCCTCTCGGAATCCGGTTCGTTACTTGCGCTGGGCCTTGACCTGGGACGGCTGTATGACGTCACCGGTCTTGTTGCCAAAGCTGTTTCGCTCGTAGGTAATGATCGCGGCGATATCGGTGTCATTCAGCTGCGTGGCAAAGGCCGGCATCTGCGCACCGTACTTGCCGGTGGCCCTGCCGTTCAACACTGTTTTGATGTGTTCGTACACCGGACCCGTGGCGATCTTGCTGCCCGCCAGCGCCGGGAATAGGTTCGGAATGCCCTTGCCTTCCTGACCATGGCAGGCAGCGCATGTGCCGGCATAAGCTTTTTTGCCCTTCTCCAGCAGGTCATCCCTGGTCCAGGTCTTGCCGGCGCCGGCCGATTCCGCAGCGGCCTTGTCTTTCTGTGCCACCACCCACTTGGTAAAATCTTCCTGGCTTACGGCATTCACTACAATCGGCATGAAACCGTGGCCTTTACCACATAACTCAGTGCACTGGCCACGGTAAGTACCTGGCTCGTCCACGCGGGCCCAAAATTCGTTAATGAAACCAGGGATGGCATCCTTCTTGACGCCCATCTGCGGCACCCACCAGGAGTGAATCACGTCGTTGGCGGTAACCAGAAAGCGGATCTTCTTGCCGACAGGAACCACGACCGGGTTATCCACTTCAAGCAGGTAATACTGACCTTTTGGAGCCTTGTTTTCGATCTGCTCCTCCGGGGTAGCAAGTGTACTGAAGAAGCTGACGTCCTGGTCAGGATAGTCGTATTTCCACTTCCATTGGTAGCCGGTGATCTTGATGGTGAGGTCGGACTTGCTGGTATCGCTCATTTCAAGCAGGGTCACGGTCGACGGAATGGCCATGCCCACGAGGATGATAAACGGGATAACTGTCCAGACGACTTCCAACGTCATGTTGTCATGAAACTGCGCGGCCTTGTGTCCGCGGCTCTTACGATGCGCGAAGATCGAATAAAACATGACGCTGAATACGACCACAAAGATGACCAGGCAGACCAGCATAACCATGGTGTGCAGCTCGAGGATATTGTGGGCAATCGAGGTGACGGGTTTCTGAAAATTTAACCCGTACTCGGCGAACGCGAGGGGGGCCGTCAGGCACAGGCTTAACCCCAGAACCCAGCGGGAAATCATGCCTGTGAAATGCTTTATCGGTGTCATGGACATGCATCGCTCCGTATTAACAGTATTTAATTCTTTCGGGGACTGGCCTTTCACCATCCCTGCTTTCTTTTCGCCTCGAACAGCAGCGCCCCACAGGCACAACCCGCCCCGCGCCCCTCTGCAGGGGTAATGGGCAGCTAGGTACAACATGGACAGATGTAGGAAAGAAACCCCAGATCTTCCGATGCGCCCTTTCAGGCTTTTATCGCGCGTCTGCTCCGTCTCGCTTGATCTAGATTATTGATCTAGATCAAGTCATTTTGGCGCGCGCAAACTATCACAAGCATAAAGTGGCTGCAACTCGTTACTTGAGCTTGAAATTGACTGGATTTCCACAGCAAAAAAGCACTTCTACGAGCTGATGACAATTGACCGATTTACTCAGAAATCACTAGGCTTCCAGCCTAGGCGATCCAGCGGGAAAACCGGAAGCGGTATGCTATTGGTGTTGACTTCTAGATACGGAAAGGAAGCAAGCCACGGCGCCTCTATTCTCTCCCGCAATGTAGATATATTACCTTCCGCCATGGCCATATCAGGGTCAATCTGGTTGGCCACCCAGCCGGCCAGCGTCAAACCGCGATGCCGGATCGCCTCTATAGTCAGCAAGGCATGATTAAGACAACCAAGCCGCACGCCGACGACCAGAATCACCGGCAAACTCAGGGATTGCACCACATCCGCCATGGTCAGCCGAGGCCCCAGCGGCGTCAGCCACCCACCGACACCTTCGACAACAACCCATGGCGCCAGACGACGCAAGCGTTCGAAGTGATCAAGAATCGTTTCCATGCGAATCTCCAATCCCGCGGCCTGCGCGGCCAGATTCGGCGCCACAGCTGGTTCAAAAGCGTAAGGATTCACATCGATGTAATCAGTCTTCACACCGCTGCTGGCCAGCAGCCGTTCGGCATCCTCGTGGCGCAGGCCGTTGAGAGACTGGCGGCAACCGCTCGCCACGGGCTTCATGCCGATCGCACGCTGGCCCTGCATCGCCAATGCCGTCAGCAGCATCTGTGCAATCCGGGTTTTACCCACACCGGTATCCGTACCGGCAATAAACCAGCCGCCACTCATCGCGATCTGCGTCCAATGCGACTTACAGGGATCATCACTTCTCCGGAATGAATCGGCTTCTGCTCCGGAACCCAGGCATGGCCATACACAACCTCGTACGTGGCGGGAATCCGTCCCGCCTGCGACATCGATTGATAGGTTCTGCGAAAGTGCTCGAATTTTCCTTTGCCCGTCAGCCCACGTGCGCGTGCCGCCGACACGTTATGCGCCCCCAGTTGTTTCAAGTCACGGATGACTTCCATCACGTCCGCGTAAGTCAGGGTCAGATGTTCCACGTCCATGACGGGATCAGCAAACCCGGCGTGCACCAGCATGTCGCCGATATCATGCATATCGAGAAACCCGTGTACATGCGGGCGATCGTCCACAGCGCTCCATGATTTACGTAACTCGTGTAACGTGTCCGGCCCAAACGTGGTGAACATCAGCAATCCACCGGGCCGCAACACGCGTTGAGCTTCGGCAAAAACCGCTTCCGGATTACACCACTGCAGTGTGGCGCTGGACACGATCATATCTGCGGAATCCGTCGCCACCGGCAAGCGCTCGCCGTCGCCACAAACGAAAGCCTGTTTTCCTGCCAACCGGTTCCACAGACTGGATCGGCGACGCGCCTGCACGGCCATCGCTTGTGCGATGTCGATTCCAATCACCTGCGCGTGACGGTAGCGCTCAGAAAGTTTGCGTGTGCAATACCCGGTGCCGCTGCCGATGTCGAGAATAGCGTGTGGCTTGGATTTCATGAGGTTGAGGCGATCGAGCAGACGGTCGGCGATCTCGCGCTGCAACACCGCCACGCCATCATAGGTATGGGCCGCGCGCTCGAAGGCCGCGCGCAGGCAGCGTTTATCCAGCGCCAAGGAATCGCGTTTGCTGGCGTCAGGCATCGAGGAATTCATTCAGTTTCTGCATGAAAACCGCAGGGTGAGACAGAAACGGCGCGTGCCCCGCCCCGGGGATGACCTGAAGACGCGCATCCGGGATTTGGCCGGCCATATAGTGGGCGGCGCCCACCGGCACCAACCGGTCCCGCTCGCCATGAATCACCAACGTCGGTGCCTTGATTCCCGCAAGCACCGCACGGCGGTCCTCGTCTTTGAGCAGTTGCAGACCTCCACGCAGCGCGGCCGGGGCGGGCTCGCCATACCGAAACAACTCATCACGCAGCTGGCGCAACATGTCGCGATCTTCGCCCGCGGCGGTTTGCAGGCTTAAAAAACGCATGAATGTCGCGGCATAATCCACCTCGACATCCAGCGCAAACTGTTCCAGCACCGACGGCAACATGGCGTGCGGCCAGTCCGCCGACCGGACATACTTCGGCGTGGCGCCGACCAGCACCAGCTGGGTCACCATCTGCGGAGTGTGCTGGGCGGCAGCCAACGCGATGAACCCGCCCAGCGACCAGCCAATCCAGATGGCCGGTCCAGACACCACACGCTGCACCGATTCGGCCAGCGCCTCCGGCGTGAAGGCGGACAACACCACATCGCGTGAGCGCCCGTGGCCGGGAAGATCAAAAACCGTGACGCGGTAACGCGCCGAAAGTGCGCGTGCGACGTCGACCCACACCCCGCCATGAAAACTCCAGCCATGCAGCAATACCACATCCGGGCCCTGGCCATGCTGCTCGTAGTAGAGTGTCATCCCTGTCGCACCGCACCCAGCGCCTCCAGCAGGCGCTCGACATGGGAAAATTCATGCGCCGCGCAAAAAGTGAAACGCAGGCGCGCGGAACCTTCGGGAACGGTCGGTGGACGGATCGCGGGAACGAGGATCCCCTGCGCACGCAATTTCTGGCTGACATCAAGTGCGGCCTGCGCTGCACCGAGGATAAGCGGCTGGATAGGCGTCGCACTCGCGGCCAACACAAAACCAAGTTCCTGCACACCCTGACGAAACCGCGCCACCAGTGCATGCAGGCGTTCACGGCGCCAGGCCTCCGCACGCACGAGCTTGAGGCTGGCACGCACCGCCTCGGCCACGGCGGGTGGCAAGGCGGTGGTATATATATAGGTACGCGCAGACTGGATCAGGGTCTCGATCAGTGCCTCCTCGCCTGCCACAAACGCACCGAACACCCCGAACGCTTTGCCGAGCGTCCCTATAAGGATCGCCGGGGGCGCCAGCGGCACACCAAGATGCTCAAACGACCCGCGTCCATTTTTCCCAAGCACACCCAATCCATGGGCATCGTCCACCAGCAGCCACACGCCATGCTGTTCTGCCAGCCGGTGGAGTTCCTTGAGCGGGGCCATGTCACCGTCCATGCTGAACACGGTATCGGTGGTGATAAATTTTTGCCCCGGCGTGTCCGTCAGGAACCGGTCCAGCCGAACGCTATCTGTATGAGGGTAACGCTTCACTTTCGCGCGCGAAAGGCGTGCGGCGTCGATCAGCGAGGCGTGATTAAGCCGATCTTCAAAGATAGTGGTCTGTCGGCCACATAGCGCGCTCACCACCCCGAGGTTAGCCATGTAGCCGGTGGAAAAAAGCAACGCGCGCTTGGCACCGACGAAATCGGCGAGCTCTTCTTCGAGCGCGTGATGCGCGGTGCTGTGTCCGCTCACCAGATGTGAAGCCCCTGCGCCCACGCCGTAACGATCGGCGCCAGCCTTGAAGGCCGCGATCACCTCGGGGTGGTGGGCCAGCCCCAGGTAATCGTTGCTGCAAAACGAGAGCAGGGTTTCGTTGCCAACACGAACTTCCACACCCTGCGGCGAATCCAGAATCAAACGCTCGCGATACAGGTGCTCGGCCCGGCGGCGCTCGAGCTGCTCCGTGAGCGGTTTCAGCAACAGCGAATCCATATCGGCGTTACCCGGTAATCACGAATTAAAAATAAGGATCGGCATAGATTTCGGTACGGACACGAATATGGCAGAAATAGTAGCTCGACTTGCTACACTCATTCGTCTTGATGTGAAAATGCAAGCCTACTCGCTACACTCATTCGTCTTGCTGTATAACATAGCGGCAGTTTAGACGGTTCCCGGGATCAGTCAACAAAGAGTACATATGAATGTTAACAACAGATTAATAATTACGCATGTATGTACTTGACGCAAATTGCCTAAAAATAGACCATGTATTCTAGAGTATGACTGGGTCGCCTCAGACTAGGTATGCGGGGGGTTATAAACAATTACTGCCCGAGGTGAAATAAAAACCACCCGTATGGGGCAGGACAAACAACAAGTTCGTTGAACTAAAAACCTATACTTTGGGAAGTAGCAGCAAGTTACAACAAGAATAAATCTTTGAGATTCTTTACTGGCTACTTATCTTTAACAATTGCCAACCGCTGCGTGGCGTATTGCCGTAGATTGTCATCGAGCCCACCGCTACCGATGGCACGCTGATAGGCCTCGCTGGCCGCCTTCCAGGCATGCTCGGCTTCCTGCGAGATTCCCATTCCCAGCCACCAGCGGCCTTCCTGTGGGTTCAGATCGAGGGCCGCGGCATAGGCCTTGATCGCTTCGGCATGTTTGCCGGAACGTCGATAAAGCTCCGCCAGAAATGCCATGAAGTCCGGGCTGCGCGCGCCCGTCTGACGGCTGGATTCCATTACCGCCAGAGCCTTCTGGTCCGTGCCGTGATCAACATAAATCCGCGCCAACAACTGTGCGAAGGGGTAATAAGCGGGGACCTTGGCAAGGCCTTGTTCCAGATCCTGCTGTGCCTCACGCCAGCGACCATTTTGCAACTCAAGACCCGCGAGCAGCTCACGCGCCTTGATATGCTCGGGATACGCTGCCAGCGCCGACCTCAAATTTTGTTCGGCATCTTCTTTCCGTCCCTGCTGCAATAAGTTCGCCGCCTGGCGGTAACTGTCTTCCGCCTGCTGTTCGGGAGTCAGGGGAGTGATTTTCTTATCTACCCGCGCCGTATCCGACTCGGATTCCTCACCGGTTGACGTGATGCGCGGCGCCGTTTTCGCCGAGGCGACAGCCGGCATGCGCGGTTGCTTTGCTGACGCTGTTAATTTTTTCGGGTTCGGCCCCGAGGGCACGGCGTGGGTGGCCAGCGTGGAAGCAGCCTTATTATTAACCTTTGGTTCTTCCTTGACCGATTCAGCCGCCACAGGCGTGGCAACACTTTTCATCGCTACGCTCGGCGGCTCACCTAACCCCGCGAAACCTGGTGCACTCGTGGAAACCTTGGCAAGCGGCGCAAGCGCCGTGCCTGTTGCCGCGGGCGTTTCAACCGATACCAGTTCTACTGGTTTGGGCGCCCTACGTGCGGCCGTTGTCTGCTCATGGGACGCGCGGGCATGGTCAGGCTCCCGCGACAAACCCGAACCCCACTGTTTCCATGCAAATACACCAGAGGCCGCAACGGCCAGCAATGCAAGAACCATGATGGGCCAGCGGCCCGCTGACCGTGCCGCGGATATTTTGACGGAACGCAAACCATCGTGGGCAGATTTCTCGAGCATAACAGGCGCCGGGGTGTCTTTGCGTGACTCCAGGTCTTGGAGCATTTTGTTGATCAGACTCACGCCAAGTACCCTCCAACCGGGGATACGCCCACCAGCACAGCGGTGAGGAGCGGGATGGCGACGATCAGACTCGAGACCAGTGCCGTCAGATACTTCTTTAAGCGTGCCTTCACCGTGAACGCCTGATGTGTGGATTCGGTGTCGGAAACGGCGAGACGCACATGCTTCTCGGATACCGTTCGCACGCCCTCGCCAAAAGCGGCCATCAAGGATTTGTGCGCCAGGATATTCAGCAGCCGCGGAATCCCGCGGCTGGCCCGGTGCAATTGCTTGACGGCCTTGTGTGGAATCAGCCGTGGTCCGCGATAACCGGCCACCGCCAGGCGATGCGAAATATAAAATTCAATTTCACTCAGACTGAGTGGTGAGAGATGGCAGGAGAAACCGATGCGTTGCTTGAGCTGACGCATGGAAGGATTATTAAGATGTGTATTCAGCTCCGGCTGACCGAACAACACCACCTGCAACAGCTTGCGCCGCTCGGTCTCCAAATTACTCAACAGTCGCAGGCTCTCCAGCGTCTCCAGCGGTATCGCCTGCGCCTCATCCAGGCACACCACCACGCGTTTGCCCTGGGCATAGGTCTCGATCAAATTCCGTGTGAGTAGTTTGAGCAACTGGTGTTGATTGACGTGCTGGGGGTATTCAAGTCCCAGCTCATCCGCGACCGCCAGCAGCAGGGTCATGGGTTGCAGGTAGGGGTTGGGGATATAGGCGGTAACGGATTCACGGAAATCGAGTGTGGCCAAAAATTTTCGGCAGAGCAGGGTCTTGCCGGTGCCGACTTCGCCGATGACCTTCATGAACCCTTCGCCGCTGCGCACCGCCACCAGCAGGGTATTGAGCGCTTCCTGGTGCGAGGAATGCGCGAAAAAGAAACTGGTGTCCGGCGTAATGGTGAACGGCAGTTCCTTTAAACCGAAGTGTGTCTTGTACATTCCTTTTACCAGCCGTTATCCATAACGTTAGCCATGGTCTAGGAGCCGCCGATCCGGATTTTCTTTACCCGTTCCTGCGACTCGCTGGCAGCATCGTTCCAATCCTTGTCGGTGCCGATGACCGTGGGCTTCAGCAGGATGACCAGTTCCTTTTTGATCCGTGAAACCTGCTTCTGCTTAAATAGATTTCCCAATATTGGGATATCGCCCAATAGGGGAACGGAGGCATCATTGTCCGTGCTTGCTTCTTTCATCAACCCGCCGATAACGATGATCTGTCCGCTGCTGGCGCGCACGATGTTGTCGGATTCCTGGATGGAGCTTAATGCCGTCGTGATGTTCTGATTGGAACCGATACTGATCAATTTGTCCGTCACATCGCTCACCGACGGATGGATATGCATGTTGATATTGCCGGCATCGTCGATCTGCGGTGTCACGTCCAGGGCGATGCCGGAGAAAAACGGCGCGAGTTCGGTGGTCACCGTGGGTGGTACACCAGCCGTGGTGCTCGGCGTAATGTCCTGCTTGGTCACGAAAAAAGCATCAGTACCAACTTTAATGACGGCCTTCTGATTATTCACCGTCGAGACGCGCGGGCTGGAAAGCACATTCAAACTACCCTGCGCCTTGAGCAGCTCGAAAAACGCCGCGAAGTTGCTGGACTTGACCGCGAGCGTGAACACTCCACCGAAGGCAGAACTGTTGGTACCGGAAATGGCGCCGAACGTACCGGATGTGGGGTTCAGGTTGCCGGTATTGCCCGCGATTTCACTTGCACCGGTGCTGAAAGCAGTCCCACCACCGACTTGGCCCAGGGTGTAATTTCTGCCGTTTTTCTGGGCAATACTCGACCAGTTGATGCCGGACTGAAAGCCTTCATTGAGATCCACCTCGAGAATCTTGGCTTCGATAATCACTTGGCGATTAAGGTTGGTCTGGGTGATGCCGAGAAAATCCTCCACCAGTCTCATCTCATCCGGCATGGCACGGACAACAATGAGTCCAATCTGCGAATTTACCACCACCTTTCTGCCGCCTTCGGTGCCAATAATAGCGGAGAGGGTGGCGCCGATGTCTTTCCAGAAATCGGATTGCGATTGAGTCTGGACTTGCACGCCGTTGTTCAGCGACGAAGACGCTGCTGTTGTCCCGCCCACTGCTGTTGTCCCGGTCGACGTCAATCCACTCGCCGACACACGGGTATCGGAATTTCCCTTGCGCGTCAGGTTGAGGTAATTGACCGGGAACAACCGCGTCTGCATCTCGCGGCCAAGAATAAAAAAGCGGTTGCCCTCACGCCGGTACTCATAACCATACGCCTGGCGGATGGCATTGATCGCCTCGGGAACTGTTACTTCCTTGAGATTAAGCGAGAAACTACCGCGCACATCCGGTTGCAGCACCATGCTATACTGGGTACCTTCCACTAGGCCCATGAATACCTGACGGGCGGACGCATTGTTCACGGACAAATCGAAACGCGGTTCCAGCGGCGTGGTCATGCCTTCTGGAAGCGAAATCTCGATTGGCGGCAGCAGTGCCTTGTTCACATCCGCCAGCACCGGTTTGCCCTCTTTGCCGCCGGTGCGGGCCTGCTGCAGGCTGTCTTCCACCTGTGCATGCACCGAATCGCTCCAGCCGGGGGAAATACTCTGACACCCGGCAAGCAGCGCGGTGAACACCGCCACAAGGGCGGGCACGCCATTTTTGCTGATGCTCTTCTTCATTTGATTCTGCCTTTTTGGCTATCCTTTCCGCTTTGCGAAGCTTGCGCTTCCTTTGTCAGCTTCGGTAGCAGGCGCAGACGCGTTTCACGCACCCCTTGCTTCAGAACCACTTCGTAGGCCTGTATTTCCGTAATCACAGCGCCACCCACCTGATCACCCACCCTGTACGACCGTCCGCTGATCACCGCGCGACGATTGCCAAATGAAATAAACGTCGACTGCAACACCGGGCCGGATTGGTATTCCACCGCTTCGGTCGTTGCCGAACCCAGCGACGGGCTCGTGGGATCGGCCAACCCCTCAGATAAGTCCTCCGCCCGAACGGGACAAGCAACGGCCACCCCCACGATTGCGGCAATTAAACTAGCCCTCATGTACCAATTTAGTTCAATTTTCGTGCCAACGCATAGTTTCATAGCGTTATCCAGCTATCCTGGGTACTGAGGGTATAAATCAGCAATGTCAGCTTGGATACCGGATGTTCCTCGGTCTGAAGCGTCGCCTGCCCCCAGAAAACCTTCCAGGGCAGGCCTTCCAGGGCGCGCAAATACCTCAGAATGTCCATATAACTTCCCTTAAGTTCGATACGCATGCCATGCTTGTAGACCATCAAGCCAGCGGGTGTGGGGCCGATTTTCGCGCCTCCGGCGCGGTCGTTCGGATTTGACGCCGGGTTTTCCTCAATCAAGGGGGCGGCCGGAAGGCTTTCTACTTTTATTACCTGAAGCCCCTTATTTTTGACGAGAACCAGTTCCACCAGACGCGCCATCTCTTTGGGCGGCACCAGGCCAGTCGTGACCTTCGCCAGCGCTTCATCGATCATTTTAAGATTCGTCTGCAGCGCATTGAAGCGCTCGCGTTTGACAGCGTCGGCACCCTGGACGCCACCGGTCACCACAATTTGCACCTGGTTTTCAATTAGCTGGGTCTGCTCGCGCTTGGACTGAAGCTGTTTTTGCAGACGATCCTGCTCCGCCCTTATCGGTGTGAACATGAGGTTCACGGCCACGAAATAGAGAACCCCCAGGATAGCAACGAAAATAATGCCACGTTCACGCAAGCTGAGCGCATCGATGCGATCGGCCAGCGGTTTGAGTCTGACTTTCAGGTCATCCAGCGTCATGGCTACCCCGGGTTCCCTGTGGTCTTGGCCTGGAATTCCACGAACTGTGCGCTCGCCCCCTTTGTGCCAACGGCCGGGCGATTCATCTGGAACACACGAAATTCCACCCCGGAGAGAGATTTTTCCCGGGAAAGTTTTTGCATGTAGCGCGGCACCAGTTCCGGATTGGCGCTGCGTCCCTGCAACGATACCTGTTCCCCGGCGCCGACAATGTCGAACCCGGTCAACCACAGACCGGAAACACGCTGACGCGCCAGGGAAACAAAATATTCGGAGAAGCCGCGGGTGTTGCGGAACAGGCCGCGCTGCAGGAATTCCTGAATGCGTTGCCGGGCGGCGATCTCCTGCTCCAAACGCGCAATCTCCTCATCCATGGACAGACTGGGCTTGCGTCCACCGCCAAATTTTTCCGTCACCTCGCCCAAGCGCTTCGTGGCGGCGGCGTACTTTTGCTCGGACTGAACCAGTTCCATTCGCAAGGAACGCACCTGCCATTGGGTATAGGAATACATCGCGAGGATTCCGACAAACAGCAGCCCCGCCCCCTGCAACATCGCCACCGCGGAAAATTTCCTCTCTTCCTTGCGGAAGATCGGCTGATAGAGATTGATCTGCTGGCTCACAAGGACTTTTCCTCCTGACGCAGCGCCACACCCAGTGTGGCGAGGCAAAGGTTCTGCAGGGCGGGGTCCATTTCCGTCTCCCATTCGATCAGGTTCGTCAGGTCCATCATCTGCACCGTCAAGCTGAGGTTGGCCTTCAGATGCTCCATCAACCCAGGAACTTCCTTGGGCAGCGGGGCGATAGCGAGTTGGGTGATTGGCGCCTGGCGGAAATGACTATCGTAGTAGTCCAGTGAGCGTTGCACTTCGAGCACAATCCGGTCAAAGAGGCTAGCGGTATCACCAAACTGCGACAGCATATCGAGGCCGATGTCGATGCCGCGGCTCAGATAGATTTCCGCCTGCTTGGTAATGGTGATGAGCCCGCCCTGCGGGGCCAGCGACAGCAGCATCACGCCCTTGGCGTCTTCCGGCAGCAGCGCCGCCAGGTTGCGCTGCGCCATCTCCGGAATGTCGATGATGTCGAGATTGATGCCGGCGGCATTCATCATGTCCACGCGCTTCTGGATCGCCGCGCTGCGTGCGGCCACGGCATACATGGAGCGCGCCCGGCCCGGCGTCTTTTCACCCGGCAGATCGAACACATCCAGGGTCGCGTCGTTGATATGAAAATCGATCAGGTCCTTGATGCGCCAGCGAATGGCGGCGCGCAATTCCCCTGTCGGCACGTCCGGGGCTTCGGTCAGGAGCAGAGAATATTCATTGGCATCGAGTACCGTGGTGCAGCGAGCGCGATTAAGGTGGTGGTCCGCCGCGAGTCGTATGAGCGTTTTGCCCTGGTCGTCTCCCTCCCACGGCCGAAACTCAAAACTCGTGACGGCCGGACGGCCAGCGGCACGTTCGACCCGAACCACGCATGCCCCTTCCGGATGCAGACCGACACCGGTCAATCCGGAAAGTGCCCGTTTTTTGAGAAATGACAACAAAGGACAACTCCTTGTGCTCGCATAGGCCATGACTGCCCTGTAGGCCCTGATTGCACCCCAAAATCGCACAGCGTCTTATTTTCTAAGACTCAAGTTAAGATTCGGTCAACAACCCACTGTTGTCAATGTAGTTTCCAGCCTAGAACTCCCTGTTTTTTACCCGAAAATTACAATTGCCATATCCACCGTTCAAATCTGGCTCACCAGCTGAATCAGAAAAAATCCTCGCGCCAATAACGGATACTCAGTGGTGCCGTTCCAGACCCTGAATTCAGCGACAGATTATCGAGCCAGGCCTGCTTGGGCTGGCCGGCCTTGAGGAACATCGTGAACGCAAGACTATTGAGTGACTTAGTGCCTGTACCGGTAATACTGAAACTCACGCTACCGGTCTGGTATGTTCCCGTGTTCCCACTATTGAAGGGTGCCGGGGTAGCGGTCCATGTCGTAGTGCCATCAGTAGTCGTGAACGTGAGTTGCACTTCCGAGGATGTTGCCCCAGTCGTAACTACCTTGTAGTTAAAAGTAAGAGACAGGGTGGTCGGTGCTGTCACCACCATGGGCGTTAGAAAGGCAAAACTGCCGGCATTGGTCGCAGTAGAGGTTCCAGTCGTTGGTTTCACAGCATAGGCCGCACGCGTGGGCGGTGTCTCGGGACCGCCTGTATCGTCCCAAGGCTGAAAAACACCCGCTGGGGTAGTAGATAGATTCCAATTAGCAGGTGTGCAGGATCCTATTACACATGGGTTAGTGTTAGGGGGGCTGGTTGAATTGAAATCGGCGTTGGCCGCGGGCGGAAACAGATTCTGCGCCCCCACGATCGCCTCCACCGTTCGACTCGCGCCACCCGTTGACGTGGTGCCAACACTCATCATGCGAACCCAGCCGGTGAGCAGCGGATTTCCCGAAAAGTCAGTGGAATACGTGGTGATCGTGAAACTGCCGTTGGCATAGGAAGTATTTGTTTCGCCGGTATATGCACTACTAAGCGTTTTCTGCCGCAGGGCCCGCTCGAGACCAGCCTCCGCAATAAACAAGGCCTGTCCTGACTGAAGATTATCCGCCCCCGACTGGCTACCGGTGACGAACATGAACGCCATCGCGCCGACCAGCAAGGACACGACCACAACCAACACCACGGCCGTGATCAGCAGAAACCCACGTTGTGCCTTGCGTTGACGCATCTAGAAGAAATTCCTCGGCCGTACGTTGGTGCGAAAACTACCGCTGTAAACGTCATGGGAAACCGTTACCGCGACCGTGATGTAGTAAACCCCGGTTACCGAGACGGCAGTGACGGCGTTCTTATCCCAATAGGTAAAACCGAGTGAACTGACATTATCCGCCAGCACCTGGGGGTTGGTGGTGCCACAAGCAGTCGTGGGGCCGTCGGCACTGCGCATCAGACGGCTGTTTACTGCATCTTGGTAAAAACACACGTTGTTGCCATACATATCAGTGAACCGGACTTGCGTGCCTGAGGTAAAATCCAGGTCCGTGGACGTGTTGGAACGCACCAAGCGTATCTCGCGTGCCATCCGCTCGAAGGCCACCTTCCCCTGCCAATCCGCCTCGCTGATGTTCGTGGCCGCAAAATAGGAATCAAAAAACTGACTCAGCAGTATGCCGCCAATGGCGAAAACAATGCCGACAAGAACAATGACCATCACCATCTCGACAAGGGTAAAACCACCCCCCCGTCGCACTCCGCGACGTGCAGCCACGGCGCCATGCGGAGACGAGATGCCCGCGTGTTTCCTGTTAGGCGGCAAGGAAGTATGGAAGCGTGTCATATCAATAATTCGCCACGAAGGTGCTCAGGGTGGCCCAGGTGGTTCCTGAACCCGTGGCTGTCACAGTAATGCACTTATAATTGGCATCCCCGCCCATACAGGCGCCGGTTTCATCCAAGGCGGGTGTCACGGTGTACCCCAATGTGGAATTGCACGCCGGGTGCGTCGATGCCGAATAGGCCGCACAGGAACCCGCTGCGGCGGCTGCCTGACATGGGTCATAACGCGTTCCCGTGAAACAGGCAAAACCGACGACATCCTTTCGTGCCCGAATCAACTCCATCCGTTCCTGCGCGAGCTGCAAGGCCTGGGTCATCTGCTTAGGGGTGCCGGTTCCTCTTAATGTGGTGCTAATACCTGTCGCCAGACCGGCGACAACCACGCCGGTAATGACAATGAAAGCGACAAGCTCGATCAATGTCACACCATGGGAATGAAATCGCCTCTTCATTGCACCAACACCCTGCCCGTCTCAGGACTGATACTGATGGAGCGTGTAGTACCACTGGAGGTCGAGGTCAGCGTGACCGTGGCGTTGCTAGCCGACGCCGTGAATGTGTAGGGTTTTCCTCGGGTGTCAAACTCAATATAGCTACTGGAAAGATTGCTTAAGGCCATGGTTACATTGCTCAACGTGATATAAGCGGTAGAACCCGTGGCCGGGTGGGCCACGGCCGTGGTGCAGCTCGAGTTGCGAAACTGGTATTGGGACTGCGCGGTATTAAAAAAAATACAGTAGCGTGTCCCGTGCGTCATGGATAACGATTGGGCAAAGCGGATGTCTCCTGCCAGTTGCTCCGCCTGACCGTTGATCTCGATGGTTTGTTCAGGAGGATATGAAGAAAAGAAAAACGCGAGAATCCCCACCAGCACGATAACGGCTACCAGCTCAATGAGCGTAAATCCGTTTTCCTTGACCCTTCCCACCTTGAAATCACTCCCGCGTCCAGCGATTGGAAAGCCGATTCCGTCTGGAACTTGCCATAGGTTAAACCTAGCAAATCCTGCGCCAGTGGCAATGACAAGCGATAAAATCACTTTTTTTGACCTTCCGCGGAACTGGCTGACACATTATCCGGTTTTCCTGCTGTTATAGGGTTCGCCTTTTCCTGGTACTGCACCCTGCGCTGTCCCGAACTCCTCAACACCTCGGCAATCTTGCGGTTCATCTGATCAGCGCCCGTCTTATCTCCCGCCTCTCGGCGCAGCTTTTCCACCAGGGCGTAAAACGGCACGATATGTTCGTATTCAAAATACCAATAGCGCATCCCCTCTTCCAAAACACGATGCGTTTCTTCGGTGCGGCCAAGTCTTAACAATAGCTGTGCGTACAGGTAGCGTATCTCGTAAATCCGCGGGTTCACCCGGAGCGCCTGCTGGTAGGCCTCCACGGCCTGCTCAGACCAATCATTACCAAATAACGAAGGATTCTGCTCATAGAGCTGGGCACGTACGGCGTATGTCTGCGGTCGAAACGGGTTAATGCCTTCGGCCTCATCCAGAAGTTCTCGCGCCTCATCCGAAAGAGCCTTTTTCTGCGAGGGCGAGGCATCGGGCAACGCGGTAATCAGCTGCCTGACCAGGTCCGCCTGCGACATCAGGACGTTATCCGCGCCGGGGAAAAGCCGCGCGGCGACACTGAAGGCAGAATATGCCGCTCCCAGTTTCCCCTCTTCTGCCAATTGCAAACCCCTTCTGTATTCATAGGAGGCCGATCCAAGCGCCACAAAATACACAAGCGGGAATGCCGTCAACAGGATTATGATCACACGATAACCACCTACGCTGACAAACTTCTGCGGCGAGATTACAAGGTAATCCGGCTGCACCGTCTTTGACGCAAGCGCATGCAGGCGACCCAGTATCAGACCCGCGAGAATCAGGATTGAGAGGACGTGGAGATTGAAATCAACAAAACTATGCATGGCAATGGCCAACAGCCCACAAAAGAGCCCCGCCATTTCAATTTTATCCCGGGGGACCGTTTGTGCGTGCCGCGTAGCTCGCACAAACAAATACGCGACAGCGGTATATGCGGCCAGCAGCAAGAAAAGCCCTGGAAGGCCGGTCTCGATCCAGAGCTGCAGATAGTCATTGTGCACAAGGTACCCGGCACTGGCATCGTCCGGGTGGCGGTACGGCGGCCAAAGCAGCGCGAACTGGCCGGGACCCACACCCAGCCAGGGGGATGCTTTAAGCATCTCCCAGGCCCGCGACCAGATAATGAATCGGGTCGCCCCCGCGTTCCAGGGATCGGTAACCGTGCCCATGCGACCTATCAGATCAAGCTGACCGGCTCCATTCGCTACGACAAAAGCGCCGATGACAATCGCGAGGAGCAAAATTATCGTTTTCTTCGGAACCTGCCGGGCGGCTACCAAAATCAGTATCCCGAGCGACGCCACTCCGCTCAGTATTACCCCGCGGCCCTTAATGAGGGCAATGGCAAAAAACAAAACAAATACCGCCGCGCCCAACAACCCGTGCGTATTTCTTCTGGAATCATGGCCCAAGAAAAAATAAGAGCACAAGGGAAGAACCATCAGGATCAACAGCGCGGCCAGAGAATTCTTCGAGAGAAAGGGGCCGGTAGGTTCAAGCCCCAGAAACAGAGACTGATACGCCGCAGTGAATGCAAGCGCGATGCCTGCCACCACCGCCAAGGTAAATGCCAGCTGCCATAGCTTTTCCTTCTCCGGCGACAGGGTGTATATCCAGAACGTCAGGGGCAAACTCCCTACCCACCAGAAATCAATCACGCCAATATAGAAAACCCTGCCCCAACTGATTGATATCCCAAGCCACACCCAGAAGAGCGTAAGCCACAAGACAACGCCAGTTTTGGGAATCTGAAAGCCACGGCGGGACCCCTGCCACAGGGCACAGGCCAGCCAGAGAATGAGCAAGGCGAGAGAAAGACCGAAGAACTCAGTATAGAACCCTTGAAAGAACAGCGCTGATGCCAGCGCTTCAAAAAACAGACACGCAACCAACACCCCCGGCCACTGAAACCGAGTCGGAGCTGCGGGCATGATTAATCTGCCATTAGCTTGAAGCATCTAAAAACAAGAAAGGGTGGGCGCCTCACCGGCCACCCACCCTTGCGGGTCTGAAGAAAACTATTTAACAACCGCTTGAAGTTACCGTAATGCCAAAGGAACCGGTGCCGGTATTGCTATAGGCAACCTGACAGTTGGTTGTCAACGAAAATGTGCCGGTCAAATTATCTGTATAGCTGCTTACATCCGAAAGCGCTTTTGAAATACCGTTATTGTCTGCCGTTGGATATCTACCAGACATCGTAATAGTCTGACTTTCTATCGAAATCGAAGTAGACGAGCCCAAGCTTTGAGCAAGTTGCGTGGCCTTGGCAATAGCGGCAGCGCTGCGGATACCCCCCGCCAACCCATTTATAGAGGCAACGCGCGCCTGCGTCGAAAGATCCGAAAACCGCGGCAAGGCCGTGGCCGCCAGAATGCCCAGAATTACAATCACCAACACCAGTTCAATCAAGGTAAAACCTGTTTGCTGCTTTCTCATTTCGTATCTCCTGCTGTCAAATTTAAGTAACCAAATAACCCACGCAGTGCACCTTAGTTACTCCATGCGTAAGACGCGACCGCCACCAACCGCAAACCTTCTACCGAATCGATCCCTGGGTCGAAGACACCGTTACTATTCTTGTCAGAATAGACCAAGCGGATTGCAAATCCAGCGCGTGGAGGATCACCCAACCCACTGGTAAAAAACCCCTTATTCCGTACCAAGTACACCAGCACCCGGCTTCGGGTATCGAAATACCAGTTGCCCTCTTCCAGACGGCTGGGATCGGGGCCATCCAACTCACCCAGATAATTCCGGGGTAATTCGGCCAACCGGTCCATCGGGTTGCTGCCTACCAGAGCCGGCAACCCGGCGATGTTCTGTCGGACAATATGTTCTGCAACTTTTATGCCAATTGCACTACGCAGGGTACCAACTACGGTTTCCATGGCCACCCGCTCGGCATCAACTTGCAGGGCTAATAGCCGGGAAATCGCCACCGTAAGCAAAATCGAGATGATTACGATCACGACTACGAGTTCGAGCAGAGAAAACCCGCGAACTAACCGATTTTGGCCCTGCTCCTGAGCGGCTTCCCTGCGGATCTTCCGGATCACCTTTCAGACCCACCCTGACATGGCAACTATAATAAAACCGTAGTTTACGAAATAAACCTTGTCCAGTTTCTCAGTCCAGGCCATGGGTTTGGCCATCAGCGCTGGTGCGCGAACTGCACCATGTCCCACATGGGCAGGAACACACCCAGCGCCAGAATCAGCACTAAAACACCCATCACCACGATCAGCAGCGGCTGCAGGGCATCGCTCAGGTTTTTGACTGAGTAATCTACCTCGCGCTCGTAATAGTCGGAAACGTTCATCATCAGCTCATCCACCGCGCCCGTTTCCTCGCCCACGCTGATCATCTGTACCACCAACGGGGGAAAGAGGCCCGTGGCGGTCGCAGTGCGGGAGATGGTCTCGCCGCGTTCGATGCCGTCACGCATTTGCAGGATACGCTCACCGACAAAATCGTTGTCCACGGCACGGCTGACCACCGTCATGCCCTGCACCAGGGGAACGCCGGTGCGTATCATGAGCGCCAGCGTGCGGGTAAAACGTTCCAGGGTGGAAATAAAAATAATGTTCCCCACCGCCGGCAACTTGAGTTTGAGCTTGTGCCAATGGTAACGCCCTTCGGGGGTATGAATGTAATAGCGAATGGCGAAGATCGCGCCGATCAAACCGATAAGCATCACGTACCAATAGGCCACGGTAAATTTTGACGTGGCGATCAGAAGCTTTGTGGCCCAGGGCAATTCGACACGGAAGCTCGCATAAATCTTGGCAAAGGCCGGAATGACGAACATGTTGATGATGAACACGGCGATCACCACGGCGATCACCACAAACATGGGATAACGGATCGCCGATTTGACACGATCACGCGTGTCCTTCTCGCGCTCGAGGTACAGCGCCAGGCGCAGGAAAACCTCATCCAGGGAGCCGGTGGTTTCGCCCACCTGAATCAGGCTGATATAAAGTGTTGGAAAAACGTCTGGGTGGCGCCGCAGTGCGCTCGTGAGATCCAACCCGGAATCGAGGCTCTCACCGATGCTGCGAATGATATCGGCCATCGTCGGGTTGTGGGTGGATTCGCGCAGCCCGCGCAGCGCCTGCAACAGCGGCACACCGGCTTTGGACAAGGTATACATCTGCCGGCTGAAGAGAACGAGATCCATGATCTCGATCTTGCGCCGGCTAAAGCGCGCTTGAAGATCGCCCAAGATATCCTGCCCCACTCGGGCAATCACAATGTCGATGGGAACGATGCCACTATTAAAAAGCTGTGCGGCCACGGCGTCGGGTGACACCGCCTCGATCTGACCCTTCACGGCTTCGCCGCGCTGGTTGCGCCCTTTGTACTGAAACATCGGCATATAAGAAACCCCTACTCCGTTCGTCCTGACGATGAGAGCAGTAGCCCTGTTTTTGTTCGTTTAGTCATATATATCAGAGATTACTCTTCCATGCCGAAGGTGGCGCGCACCACCTGATCCATCGTGGTCAGCCCCTGGGCCGCCAGAATGATGGCGCTGCGCCGCAGCGTCTGAAACCCCGGCTGCTTCTTCGCAGCATTGGCAAATGTCAGCGGATCACCGCCGTGTAACGCCTCCACCAACGGGTCGTCGATTTCCAAGTATTCAAAAATGCCGATACGGCCAAGGTAACCGGTGCCGTTGCAGTGGTTGCAACCGCGGCCACGTTTGAATTTCAGGGTATCCGCCTTGTCACCGGCCTCGGCCCGGACCAGCGCCAACATCGCTGGCGAAAGGTCCACCGGCTCGGTGCAGGATTCGCAAATGCGTCGGATCAGACGCTGCGAAACGACGCCGCGTAACGACGACGCCACCATGTACGGTTCCACGCCCATGTCAACCAGGCGCAACGCCGTGGACACGGCGTCGTTGGTGTGCAGACTCGAGAGCACCAAGTGGCCGGTCATGGCCGCGCGCAGGCCGATCTCCGCCGTTTCCTGGTCGCGTATTTCGCCGACAAGAATGATGTCCGGGTCCTGGCGCAACATAGAACGCAGCACCCGCGCGAAGGTCAGTTCGATCTTGGCGTTAACCTGGACCTGGTTAATTCCGTTGATACGATATTCCACCGGGTCTTCGACGGTCAGAATCTTCGTTTCCGGACGGTTGAGTTCGTGCAACGCCGCGTACAGCGTCGTCGTCTTGCCGCTGCCGGTCGGACCGGTTACGAGCACCATCCCGTTCGGGCTGTGCACGATACGCCGGAACCGCTCCAACATGGTTTTCGGCATGCCCACCTGATCCAGGTTAAGCACGCCGGTAAATGGGTTCAACAGACGCAGCACCACGGACTCACCATGCTGCACCGGCAAGGTGGACATACGCACATCGATACTCTTGTCGCGAATACGAAAACTGGTGCGCCCGTCCTGTGGCATCCGTTTCTCGGAAATATCGAGCCCTGCCATCAGCTTGAGACGTGAGGCCAGGGCGGGACCGATGCGCCGGTCGGCCGTCGTCTGCACACGCAACACGCCGTCGATGCGAAAACGAATGCGCAGTTCTTTTTCATCCGGTTCGATGTGGATATCCGAGGCATTCACCTGCACGGCGTCCTCGAACATGCTTTGCAGCAGCTTGACCACCGGGGCATCGGTCAGCCCTTCCGCTGCCGCCAGCTCGCCCAGATCCACAGCATAGGAAGCGACCTCCTGCTCCAGTTCCAGTGCCAGGCCACTGATTTCCTCGGTGCGGCGGTAGATACGGTCGATGGTCTTGAGCAGATCGGATTCCTTGACGACGGCCAAACGCAGCGGACGGTGCAGCACGCGCGCCAGCTCGTCGTAGGCGAAGATGTCCGTGGGGTCGGCCAGGCCGACCAGCAGACCCTCGGGACCGTCTTGCAGGGCAAGCGCGCGGAATCGCCGGGCGTGGGTTTCGGGAATCAGCCGCACCACTTCCGGCTTGTAGTTGTAGCGCTTGAGATCGACATACGGGATGTTGAGCTGCTGGGAAAGAAAATTAAGTAATTGGTCTTCGGCGATAAAACCGTTCTCCACCAGAACGCGGCCGAGCTTGCGGCCACTCTTCTTCTGGTCTGCCAGTGCCGTATTCAGCTGCTCTTGTGAAATGACTTTGTGGGCGATCAAAAGATCGCCGATCCGGATTTTTTTCGGACGTTCCGCTGTAGAGACTGCCATAGCACCCTGCCACTGTTTGAACTGCGTATATGGAGAATCCTTCCCTAACTCTATAACATGGAAAGACAAACTCCAGTTGCCAGCTAAACCGGCTGGGTAAGGAACCGTCCAGAATCCCGGATTGTTGGCACGTTTGAGGCCAATTACGCCATTTCCGGTAAGGTTAAGCTTCCTTTAAGGCGCGAAAAGAATGTTCCACATTGTGCTGTACCAGCCCGAAATCCCACCTAATACCGGCAACATCATGCGCCTGTGCGTCAACACCGGGGCACGACTGCACCTCATCGAACCATTGGGGTTCAAGCTGGAGGACAAGGAACTCCGGCGCGCCGGGCTGGATTACCGGGAGTGGGTGGACGTACGAACCTACCCGAGTTTCGAAGTCTTTTTCGAAACGGTGCAGCCACCCCGTGTGCTCGCTTTCTCCACCCGCGCCCAACGTTTTTATACCGCCACGCAGTATAAGGGGAACGATGCGCTGTTGTTCGGCCCCGAAACCCGCGGTCTGCCGCAGAACCTACTCGACAAGCTTCCGGAAGAACACCGTCTACGATTACCGCTGGTGCCCGGTAACCGCAGTCTCAATCTCTCAAATACGGTCGCGGTGGTGGTGTACGAGGCATGGCGGCAACAGGGGTTCGCCGGGGGACAGTAGCTTCTGTATTCAGATTCGCACTTAGAGTGAGCTCACCTTGGCAAGTCCAAATCCTGGACAGGGAACGGAATAAACAGGTAGGAGAAGTCCGTCATACCGTTTTATTCTATTGGCGCTGAGTATTGACCACCGGTCAGGTGCCCACCAAAAATAAACTATGCCACGCGAGGAGGAATACATGAAGCCACGACATTCCAGCATCATTGTGATCTGTGTTCTGGCATTGATGACAGGGTGCGCTACGGAAACCCCCTCGGCACCCACCAGTGCCAAGGTGGCAATGCAATCAGCGCTCGAACCCATCCCGCCGAACAAAGACAACGACCTGCGTCTGTTTTATGCAGATGGAAGTATCGCCAAGGGCAGCACGGCGCTTGGAAAAATGGCAACCGATGCAAATCTCACACTATGGCTCGCGGGTAACCAGTTCTTCGCCATGGAGGATGTCGTGCACGCCTTCCAGAAGGCGCATCCTGAAGCCGGCAACGTCGGCCTGATCACCTTGCCGCCGGGAATTATCCTGAACGCCATTCATAAAGGCGGCTGGGCCTACGGCGGCAAGGAATACCGCATGCAGCCCGACATTTACGCGTCGGTTCAGCTCGGACACCTCCAGAAGCTCAAGAGTGACGGGAAGATGGACCAGTACATGACCTATACCCATAACGCCCTGACGCTGGCCGTCGCCAAGGACAACCCCAAACACATCAAAGGGATCGATGATCTCGGACGCGGCGATTTACAGGTGATGCTGCCTAACCCGATCGATGAAGGGATCATGACTTTTTATGCCAAGAAGGTCCTCACTGAGCACGGCCTCTGGGACAAAATGACTGGTGGCAAAAAAGAGTGTAAATCCTGCCGGCCCGTACCCAATGTCTATTTTACCGCGGTGCACCACCGCGAGATTCCGGACGGCCTTAAGGCCGGGACCGTGGACGTGGGCATCGTCTGGGAGACCGAAATCAAAAATGCCCTTAAGGAAAAATATCCTGTAGAAAGAATATCCCTACCGCCCAAAGACAGCCTGATTGACGAAGTATCGTATGTCATCGGCATGCTGAACACGAGCGATCACCAAACCTCGGCACGGAAGTACCTGAACTTCCTGCAGACCGATGTCGGGCAGGGGGCCTACGCCCAGTTCGGTTTTCTCAAGGCATCGAAGGCAGAACTTGGGTTGCGGCCCATCCCCTGAAGCAATATTTCATCCCCCACGCAGGAGCAAGATAACTTATTCCTGCCGCGGTTCGCGCTTGAGCAGCGCCTCGACCGCCGCTTGGGGCGGAAAGTTTTCGTACAGTACGCGATACACCTGTTCGGTGATGGGCATGTCCACGCCTTTTTCCTTGGCGAGACGGTAAAGCTCGCGCGCGGTCGCGACCCCTTCGGCTTCCTGCCCAAGATCGCTGAGAATCTCGGGAAGCTTGCGACCCTTGCCGAGCCCCAAACCCACTTGGCGATTGCGTGAGGTATTGTCGGTGCAGGTAAGAATCAGGTCGCCGGCCCCAGTCAGCCCCATGAAGGTTTCCTGTCGCCCGCCCATGGCCATGCCGAGGCGCGTCAGTTCCGCCAGACCGCGCGTGATGAGTGCGGCGCGCGCGTTGGCGCCGAAACCCAGACCATCGCTGATGCCGGCGGCAATGGCCATCACATTCTTGATCGCACCACCCAACTGGACGCCGGCGACATCGCGACTGGTGTACACGCGCACACGATCGTTGCGAAGCCAGCCCGCGATTTCCTCCGCCACCTTTTCATCCTCCGCGGCCACGGTAAAAGCGGTCGGAAGTTGCTGCGCCACTTCACGTGCGAAAGTCGGTCCGGAAACCACACCAAACCGACCACGACCGCCCAGCGCTTCCGTTGTCACCTGACTCAATAGCTTGCCGCTCCCCGGCTCGAGTCCCTTGGTGGCCCACGCCAGCATGGCGTCACTGGCGAGACCGGGCTGCATTGCCGCCAGCGTGGTGCGAAAGGCATAACTGGGTACCGCAATCAGAAAACGTCGTGCGGTTCTCGAAAGTTCGACAATATCTTCCCGGATATTAAGGTTGGGTGGAAACGCGCTGCCCGGCAGGTGCACGGCGTTGACGCGCTCGTGCTGAAGTCGCGCCATGTGGGCGCTGTCATGTCCCCAGAGCCATACGGTGTAACCGTTACGCGCCAGCAACAAGCCCAGGGCCGTGCCCCAGGACCCAGCCCCGAGCACCGCAATGGTGGAATGGTTATCAGCCGTCATCCGCGAAATGTGGGGCGAGAGGGGCAAAAGGCCGTTGGTGGCGCCTCACCCCAAACAGCCTAATTGATGCTGACCTTGCCCGCCTGAGCAGACAGTTTCTGCTCGTACAAGCCCTCGAAATTGATCGGATTGATCAGCAGTTGCGGGAAACCGCCCTTGCTGACGAGGTCGTTGATGGCTTCGCGGGCAAACGGCAGCAACACATACGCACAACTGATCTCAAGCGCCCGCTGCAGCGTCTCGCCGTCGATGCCGTTGAGACGAAACACACCTGCCTGTTTAACTTCCACTAGAAAGACGTTTTTGTTTTCGTGTTTGGCGGTAGTGGTAACGGTCATCACCACCTCGTGCAGGCCTTGCCCAGGATCGAGTGGGGCATGTTCCACGCCAAGGTTCACGGCAATCTCGGCGGCTGTCTGTTGCTGCGTGAACGCGTGCGGCACTCCCGGCGCCTCATAGGAGACATCTTTGAGATAAATCTTTTCTAGATTGAAGACAATATTCTGTTCCACCTCGATACCCTCGCTAGTTATTTTCGGTTGCAACCATTCAACGGGCGTCCCGCCTTACGTCATGGCTCAAAAGAGCATCCAGCTGCCCCTCCCGATCCAGAGCCACCATGTCGGTGTAACCCCCGACATGTTTCTCGCCAATGAAAATCTGCGGTACGCTGGTGCGGCCCGACAGACGGACCATCTCTTCACGTTGCACAGGGTTTTCGTCGACCATGATCTTCTCCACCTGTACGCCCTTTTTTTCCAGCAACCGCTCCGCCATCCGGCAATAAGGACAGGCACGCGTGCCGTACACCAGCACCCGGGCCATGATTATTTTTCCACCGGCAGGTTGTCCCGCTCCCAGGCAAGTAAGCCCCCGGAAAGGGAGTAGACCGTCGGAAGACCATGCTTGCGCAGGAGCACCGCACCCTTCATCGAGCGGTTGCCACTGCGGCAGGTGACAATAATGGGTTTGTCCCTGTGCTTGTCCAGATCACGGGCACGGTCTTTTAACTGCGAGAGCGGAAGATTAACCGAGTTCGGGATATGACCCGCCTTGAATTCGCTGGCCTCACAGACATCCACGACCACCGCCGCGTCGTGATTCATGAGCAGCACCGCTTGCGCGGAGTTGGCGATCTTGACGCCATACACCGCCTGACTAATCGGCCCGGCAACGAGCAAAAACATCACCACGGCCAAGCCAGCAAAGAGATACCAGTTATGAAGAATGAATTGCATAATCCTGAAATAGAGTTGATAGAGTTAATGAAGATTCTGGTGGGTGCCGCCAACTGACCACCCGACCGATCACGTCGGCCGTGCCAGAATGGCTCATCGAAGTTTCGATGCTAACGCTCAGCGACGGGCCGAGCAAAAAGCATCCCGCAGTGAACCGATCAGTTGCAGTATTTTGGGGTCCCCGATCCGATAGTACACCTTGTTGGCATCCTTGCGCGAAGCCAGTATGCCCTTGTCACGCAACATCGAGAGATGCTGGGAAATGTTGCTCTGCGAGGTACCGACCTGCTCCACAATGTCCTGAACACTGACCTCGGTATTCCCCCCGAGGATACAAAGGATTTTAAGACGCAACGGATGCGCCATGGCCTTCAAGGAGCGGGAAGCGAGGTAAATATCCTCTTCATTGGTAATCAACACATCTGCTACTTTTTCGGCAACCACACTCATGTCATCAAGCCTCTGTAGATCGCGCTTAGCCCAGCCCTGCATCCCTGACCGGCGAACCGTGCTGTTACGTGAGCGAAAACATTATACAATATTAATTACTTTGGAAAGGTAGTGAAAATATCGCAATTTTGAGTAATGGAGCATGTCTTTTATCCCTAAACCCTTGGTTCTGCTCATCTTAGATGGATGGGGTTACAGGCAGGACAGTCAATACAACGCGATTGCCGCCGCCCGCAAACCCACGTGGGACGCCATCTGGAGTAAGTACCCTCATACACTGATTCACGCGTCGGAAGCGGCCGTCGGCCTGCCCTCCAATCAGATGGGCAACTCCGAAGTCGGTCATCTCAACCTCGGCGCCGGGCGCGTGGTGTACCAGGAGTACACCCGGATCAATCGCGCCATCAGCACCGGAACGTTCTTCACGAATAAAACCCTGACCGACGCCATCGATCTCGCCCTGCAAACCGGGAAAGCGGTGCACATCATGGGCCTGTTGTCTCCCGGCGGCGTGCACAGCCACGAAGATCACATTCACGCCATGGTCGAACTGGCCACCAAACGCGGTGTCACCAAGCTCTATCTGCATGCCTTTCTCGATGGCCGCGACACGCCTCCACAGAGCGCGACCACTTCCATCAAGGCCATGGAAGACAAATTCGCTACCATCAAACGAGGACGGTTCGCCTCACTCATTGGCCGCCATTATGCGATGGATCGCGATCACCGCTGGCCGCGCATCCAGGCCACGTACGACCTGATGACCCAGGGCAAAGCGGAGTACACCGCGCACTCCGCCTCCGAGGCCCTGGAACTGGCGTATACCCGCGGTGAGACCGATGAATTCGTCAAGGCCACCGCGATTGTGCCCGCGGGGGAACAACCGACGCACATCGTCGATGGCGATGTGCTGATCTTCATGAATTTCCGGTCCGATCGCGCGCGCCAGATCACCCGCCCTTTTATCGAGAAGGATTTTGATGCCTTTCATCGTGCCGTGAATCCGAAACTCGGGGCCTTCATCAGCCTAACCGAGTACAACTCCGAATTCCACGTACCGGTCGCGTTCCCGGCGGAACGCCTGCGCAATGTCCTGGGCACCTACCTCGCGAGTCTCGGCAAGCATCAACTGCGCATCGCCGAGACCGAAAAATACGCGCACGTGACGTTCTTCTTCAATGGCGGGGTGGAAACACCCTTCGAATTTGAGGACCGACTGCTGATCCCCTCGCCCACGGACGTGGCCACGTACAATCTCAAACCCGAGATGAGCGCACCACGTCTTGCGGACGAAGCCACCAAGGCCATCCGCGGCGGCCACTACGATGTCATCATCTGCAATGTCGCCAATCCCGACATGGTCGGCCATACCGGCGACTTCGAGGCCACGGTCAAGGCCATTGAAGCGGTGGATCAGTGCCTTGGGCGCCTGCTGGAAGCGATACTCGCCGTGGGCGGCGAAATGCTGATTACAGCGGATCACGGCAATGCCGAACAGATGTTCGATTTTGAAACCGGCCAGCCACACACAGCCCACACCACCAACCCCGTGCCCTTTATTTACGTCGGTCGAAACGCCACCTTGGCCGCTACCGGCGCCCTCGAGGACATCGCTCCAACCATGCTCTACCTCATGGGCCTGCCTGTTCCGTCAGAGATGACCGGCCGCCCGCTTATCGAACTAAATGAAAAAAAAACAGCAGTGGCTGAACGTCTTGCCTAAGCCCCAGGAATCACGCGCATTCGCGTCGTGACCGCCGCCGCGGTGGTGCACCCCTCTTGCGCTGGCGGCACAACGTCCGCCCGAGGGTGGGCCCTGCTGCTTCTCGCGGGACTACTGCTTGGCGCCAACGGCCTCGCGCACGGCCGTGAGGTCACCGGGCACGAAGTGCAACTGCAAAAACTGCGCGACCGCATCCAAACGCTGCAAGAGAGCCTCAACGATACCCGCGGCCAACGTGACAGCGTACGCGAGGAAGTGCGCGATCTGGAACGGCGCATCGGTGAATTGTTGCACACCCTGCGCGATCTCGATGCACATATCCATGCCGACGACAAGAAACTGGGGCAATTGCAGGATCGCGCCAGACACGAACATCAGGACCTTGGACTGAACAAAGTCACGCTGGAGCGCCAGATGCGTGCCGCCTACATGATGGGGCAGCAGGAATACTCCAAAATGTTACTGAATCAAAAAGACCCGGCGAGCGTCGCGCGGGTACTGACGTATTATCAATATCTGAATCGTGCCCGCACGGAACGCATCAGCACCATCAAATCCTCGCTCACCCGTCTCAACGCGCTCGAGGATGAAATCCACGCGCACAGCCGCGCCTTGACGGCACTGCGCCAGGACCAACAGCAGAAAAAAGAAACGCTACAAACCGCGCGGGCACGGCGTAACGAACTGCTTATCAGCCTCAACCGTCAGGTGCGAGGCCAAACGCAGGAAATCGAGCGTCTGCACGCCGACGAAAAACGCCTGGGGCAACTCCTCAACGAATTGAACACGGTCCTGCCCGATGTACCGTTGCCGCGCGGGGCACGGCTCGCGGACATGCGTGGCCGCCTGCCGCTCCCGACCAGGGGCCGGGTCGTGGCGCGCTACGGCGAGCAGATGAATATCGGCCATCTCAAATGGCGCGGCCTTTTTATCGCTGGGCGCGAGGGCCAGGACGTGATTTCCGTATCCCGCGGTCGGGTGGCCTATGCCGATTGGCTGCGCGGATTTGGACTACTCTTGATTCTGGATCACGGAGATGGCTATATGACGCTTTACGGACACAACCAAAGCCTGCTTAAAGAAGTCGGTGACTGGGTCGAAGCTGGTACAGTCATCGCCAGCCTGGGTAGCACCGGGGACGCGCCTCAACCCGGGCTCTATTTCGAGATTCGTTATCATGGAGAACCTCGCGATCCGATGATCTGGTGCAAGGTGCGTTAGCATATACTATTTTACTTACATATCCGCCAACCCTCCCGGTACAGCGGTGAATTACATGGAGTCATCAATGAAGCTTACTACTCGGTATATTCTGGTCCTGTTCCTAGGGATGTTCGTCGGCGCCGCGCTGATTCTCGACATGGGGGTGCTCGCCGAACACGACCAGGCTAAGGAGGAAACACTCGCGCCGCTGCCGCTCGATGAGCTGCGGAATTTCACCGAGATTTTCAGCCGCATCAAATCCGATTACGTCGAACCGGTCGAAGACAAAAAGCTCCTGAGCGACGCCATTCAGGGCATGCTTGCCGGCCTGGACCCGCACTCGAGCTATCTCGACGCCGAAAGCTTCAAGGAAATGCGTATCGAGACCGAAGGACAGTTTGGTGGTCTTGGCATCGAAGTCACCATGGAAAATGGATTCGTGAAGGTGGTCTCGCCCATCGAAGACACACCGGCCGCGCGCGCCGGCGTCAAAACCGGAGACCTTATCATTCGTCTGGACGACAAGGCGGTGAAGGGCATGACGCTGACCGAGGCCGTGCGCATGATGCGCGGCAAACCCGGCAGCGACATCACGTTGACCATCGCGCGCGAGGGCGAAACCAAGACGCTCAAAATTATACTCACGCGCGCGGTCATCAAGATACAGAGCGTGAAGAACCGGATGCTCGAACCCGGCTACGGCTATGTGCGCATCACCCAGTTCCAGGCCGGCACCGAAAAGGGTCTGAGCGAGGCCATCAAGAAACTGGAATCAGAAAACAAGGGCGCTCTCAAGGGCCTCGTCCTCGATCTGCGCAACAACCCGGGCGGCGTGCTGAATGCTGCCGTCGGTGTGTGTGACGCTTTCCTCGACAAGGGACTGATCGTTTACACCGAAGGCCGGGTGGCGGATTCGAAGCTCAAGTTCATGGCTACGCCGGGCGACCTGATCAATGGCATTCCGCTCGTGGTTCTCATCAACGGCGGCTCGGCCTCCGCCTCGGAAATCGTGGCCGGCGCGCTCCAGGATCACAAGCGCGCCGTCATCATGGGCACCAAGAGCTTTGGCAAAGGCTCGGTGCAGACCATCATTCCAGTGAGCAGCGGCGCGGCGCTCAAGATCACGACTGCACGGTATTACACGCCGAACGGCCGCTCCATCCAGGCCTCCGGGATCGTGCCGGACATAACGGTCGATGAGGCCAAGGTCACCAAGGTCGAGTTGGGTGACCGCCTACACGAAGCCGACCTCGCCAGGCATCTTACCAATGGCGAGGAAATGGCTGCGCCCAAAGAAGAACCGAAGAAAGGGGACAAAAAAGACGAAAAGGCCGGCAAAGCACAGGCTGAGGATTACCAGCTTCAGGAAGCGCTGAATCTGCTCAAGGGCGTCAGCTTCTTCAAGACAACAGATAACAAATAGGTAAAGAAACCAATAAAGAAAGGGCGGTCTGAACGACCGCCCTGGGTACGGGGTTACTTGAAGCCGTAACGCGTTCCGAAGAAGATACGGCTGCGCTCAGGGTTATACAGTTCCGGATTGGCGGTGTTTCCAAGACCATAGCTCGCCTCGGCCTGCAGACTCAGATCGCGCTGCACCTGCCACTTCCACCCGGCCGAGAGCAGAGAACGGTCGTCGCTGCGGGGCGATACCAGCAATGTGTCCTCGGCTGGATCATAAAGGCTCTTCTGCATCTTGAAAGACACGTAAGGCGTGTGCGTCTGGAACAGTGTCAGACTGCCGCCTACGGCGAAACCATAATATTTCCGGCCCAGATGCCGGTAGATTTCTTCACGTGCGGTTTCATCGCCGAGATACACGCTGCTGGTGAGACTCGGTTTGATAGCGCCCGAAAACTGACTGGTCCAGGTAAAAGCCGCGCGGGTGTCGAGCGTATCGAGCTTGGTCGGATACACCGCCACACCTTCACCGTATTCCGCGGATACCGCAAAACTGTTTACCGCATCCATCCGGTGCTGCCACTTCACACCAAAGGCATTCACTCGATTTAATGAGGAATCTTCCAACGGCGCAGACGACGCCACGTGGTTCTCAGGGGCGGGTAAGCTCTGCGTACGACTGGACTCGACTTCCCCGTAAAGACGGACGGTGTCGAACCCCAGAGCAGGCTCACCGGAATCCAGCGGATATCTTTCTTCCGTGGCGATGGACTGTGGCCGGTAAAGATCTAGTCCAAAAGACTTATATTCCTTGGGGTCACGTAGGCGCACTTCCGGAACACCCACGCTGCCCACCCCGGCAAAGGGGGCGTCATCGAACCAGGAAAGCTTGTCAGCAAACGCAGACAAAGGAAGCGCCGTGACCAACGCGGCGGTTATTCCTGTCAAAGCGGATTTAGTCGATACCTTCATCACAATAAGCTACTTGGCCGTTGGTTCAAAAATTTTAGCATAAAATCACCCTTACCCGGCATACCGTCCGTCACGAATTTCGGCCCGGCCACCCGCGCAGAAGTAAAAATACGCCAAAAGACGCCAAAACCCATCCCGGTGCGCCACTAATGCCAAAAAAATCCATATCTAAAGCCAGCACCCCGGCAATCAACAGACCACTGCCTGTCACCGCGAAATATTGGCGGCGCTGATTCTGCCGCATCTGGACACGCAACCGCTCAGTTTCGCGTAAATTCGATTCCTGCACCGGCTCGCCCCGGCCTGAGCGCCGCAGGGTTTCGTGCATCAATGCCGGGATCTCCGGCAACATGGCCCACCACTTGGGAAATTCCTTGCGCAGGCTGCGCAAAAACGCGCGTGGGCCCATGTGCTCGCTCATCCAGCGCTCCAGGTAGGGCTTGGCGGTCTCCCACAGATCCAGATCGGGATATAACCGTCGTCCCAAACCCTCGATGTTAAACAGCGTCTTTTGCAACAGCACAAGTTGCGGCTGAATTTCCATGTTGAAACGGCGCGCGGTCTGAAACAGGTGCAGCAGAAACCGTCCAAAAGAAATGTCCTTAATGGGCCGGGCAAAAACCGGTTCGCACACGGTGCGAATGGCCGCCTCGAATTCCTCCAGGCGCGTGCCCGGTGGCACCCAACCGGCACGCAGATGGGCTTCGGCGACGGCACGATAATCACGGTTGAAAAAAGCGAGAAAATTTTCCGCGAGATAGCGTTTGTCCTTCTCGCCCAGCGTGCCCATGATGCCGAAATCCACGGCGCGGTACTGGCCCTCGGGCGAAACAAAAATATTACCCGGGTGCATGTCGGCGTGGAAAAACCCATCACGAAACGCCTGCGTGAAAAAAATCTCAACCCCGTCGTGCGCCAACTTGCGCATATCGATACCGGCGGCCTTGAGGGCCTCGATATTGGCCACGGGGATACCATGGATGCGCTCGAGCACCATCACCGTGCGGCGCGTCAGATCCCAATAGATTTTGGGAACGTGCAACAGGCTGGAGCCTTCGAAATTGGCGCGCAGCCGGCTCGCGTTCGCCGATTCCACCCGCAAATCGAGTTCGTCATGGATAGTCTTGCTGAATTCATCCACCACCTCGACGGGTCGCAGCCGGCGCGTGTCTGGCACATAGCGCATGGCCAGGCGTGCGAGCAGATAAAGCAGTTCGAGATCGCCCTCGATGACCGATTCGATGCCGGGCCGCAGCACCTTGACTGCGACTTCAGAAGCATCATGCAACCGCGCGATATGCACCTGCGCTACCGAGGCCGAGGCGATGGGTTCGCGATTGAACTCGCTGAAAAAAGTCTCGAGCTTTCCTCCCAGCGCCTCTTCAACGAGGCGTACGGCGGTATCGCCCGGATACGGCGGCACCCGGTCCTGGAGCTTCGCGAGTTCTTCGGCGATATCCTCCGGCAGCAGATCGGGACGAGTGGACAGCATCTGCCCGAACTTGACGAAAATCGGACCGAGCTCTTCCAATGCCTCGCGCAGCCGCACCCCACGCGGCAGGCCGCGGCGCGCGAACAACCGCCACGGCGCGAGCCGCAGCAACAGGCGATAAGGACGAAAAAGATGAATGGCAGTGACGAACTCGTCGAGATCGTGCCGCACGAAAATCTGCGTGATGCGCAACAGACGACCAAGTTGGCGCAGGCGCCTCATCGTCCGGCCTCCGGTAGACGGGTCATACGTTTTTCCAGGCGATCCACATCATCCCGCAAGACATCCACCGCGCGCAAAAATGATTCAACCTGCGCGCGCGGGGCCAACAGGCGGGTTTCCTCGCGCAGGTACTCCGAGGCATCTTCGCCCAGGGTTCGCAGGGATTGTGCCGACCAACGGCTCAACCCACGCACAGCATTACCAACCTGATGCGCCGCGACATCGCCGATCACGCGCGCGGCCTGCTCTTCCCAGTCAATGTCGATTCGTTCCAGAATGCGCTGGAACCGTTGTCCAAGTTCGATGTCACCGCTGATTTGAATTTCCCCGGCCGAGACGGGTCGGGACGTGATGCGGCCCAAGGCGAGTTTGGCGAACAGCGGCATCTCGCCGCGGATAGTCACATCCGGTTCCTGGTCATGCTCCGCCCGCAACCGCAGTCCGGATTCCGACGGCAGCACATAGATATCGAGCGGTGTCACGCCGGAAAGACGCAGCCGAATGATCCTGCCGTGCAGTTCGCCCAAACGTTGCCGGACCTCGGGATCGAAGCGCAGGACGCGGTTGATTGCCTCCTCCGCCAACGACAGCAAAGCAGGCGCCGCATCCATCTTAAAATTTATAGCCCTTATGCAGGGCCACAATGCCGCCGCTCAGATTGAAATAATGCACGCGCTCGAAGCCAGCCGTCTCCATCATGCCCTTCAGGGTTTCCTGATCCGGATGTTTGCGGATCGACTCCGCCAGATAACGGTAGCTGCCTTCGTCCTGGGCAATCACGCGCCCCAGCCACGGCAACACATTAAAGGAGTAGCTATCATACAAGCGGTTCAGTCCAGGCAGGACCGGACGGGAAAATTCCAGCACCAGCAACCGGCCGCCAGGCTTGAGCACACGAAACATGGAAGCCAGCGCGCGATCGATGTGCGTGACATTGCGCAACCCGAAGGCGATGCTCACACAGTCGAAGGAATCGGAAGGAAACGGAAGCGCTTCGGCATTCGCCTGCACAAACTCGACGTTGCCGACGACACCCCGGTCGGCCAGACGGCCACGGCCCACTTCCAACATCGAGTCATTGATATCGGCCAGCACCACCCGACCCTGAGCGCCCACCCGCGCCGCGAACAGCGCCGCCAAGTCGCCGGTGCCGCCCGCGACATCCAGCACCCGGTTGCCCGGGCGCACGCCGCTGGTCTCAATCGTGAAACGCTTCCACAGACGATGAACGCCCAGAGACATGAGGTCATTCATCAGATCGTATTTGTGCGCGACCGAATGAAACACCTCACCGACCAGCCCATCCTTGGCCGATTCCGGCACATCGCGGAATCCGAAGTGCGTGGTCCGATCTTCCCTCTTGCCGGTCGAAGACATCGTGTTCACCCAGCCGGCTTGGGCTTGCGGGTCACGCCGGCCTTTTCCAGCCGTTCCAGATATTCCTTCCACAGACTTTCCTGGTCCGTGCCCAGATGGTGCAACCAATCCCACGAATAGATGCCCGTGTTGTGGCCGTCGTCAAAATACAAGCAGACGGCGTACGAACCTACCGGCTCGATCTGGGTGATGTTTACGTTCTCCTTGCCCACCTGCAGCACTTCCTGTCCCGGCCCGTGGCCACGCACCTCGGCCGAGGGTGAGTACGCTCGTAGATACTCGCAAGATAACTTGAAATGGCTGCCGTCGTCGAAGGTGATCTCCAGGAGACGCGATTTCTGATGCAGCTTGATATCCGTCGGTCTGACCGTGTTTTTCCGCATACTTTCCTGTCTCATTGATGAAACCCGCGTTATCTGACACTTCCCGTATCGCCGGAGCGAACGGCATGAAATGGTAATGGTAACCCACTGTTGTCCGGATGACTGGAAAAAAGACGTTCTTTCGTCCACAACGCATTGATCTGTTAAGAGGCGATTTTCATTCGTAAGTTCAAATCGAGACCAGAGGGAAACATCAGTTATCGGTTACGCTTTAATGAGTTGCCTGATCTTCGGTATTCAACGTCCGGACGGTAGTGATGGTAACCAAATTGACATATTTATAGTTTAACGTCTTCCCCGCCCTAAAGAACGGGGATTCCCACAACCGGAGGGCGACGTTCCGCCCCGACGAGGATATTTAAAGCGGCATTTACGTCCCGATCATGGTCAGCGCCACAATCACCGCATATCCACTGTCTGATTCCGAGCATGCCCACGCCTTTGGGCCCGCTGAGGGAACCGCAGACGCTACAGGCACGGGTGCTGTATCGTTCGCTGACTTCTGCGTAGCCTGCCCCTGCCTGCTGGCATTTGTATTTGAGCATGCCACGGAATGCCGACCATGACGCATCCAGCACGGATTTGGCCATGCGGGTTTGCGCCAGTTGTTTAGCATTCACGTCACCGACAACAATCTGTCCGAACTCGCGCACCAGTTTCGTGGACTCAACATGCAGATGGTGCTTTCTGCAATTGGCTATCTTGGCGTGTATCGCGCGGATGCGTTTTTTGTTGCGAGCGCGTTGCGCGACGGCCAGGGCATTCTCGTGTTTGCGGAACCAGCGCGGATTCTCGATCTTGCGCCCGTCGCTGCCGGTCGCAAGGTCAATACATCCGAGATCGAGCGCGATGGCGCCAACGCCGCAGGCCTTGACAGGCTCGACTTCACATTGAAAGGAAACGTACCAGCGCCCCCGCGCATCTTGCGCGAAGCAGCCGGTTTTAATCGTTCCGTTGATGGGTCGCGACAACCAGAAGCGGTAATCGTGGCCCATGTACGTCAAGGTATCCGTCTTGACCTTGGCGGCTCGCGGAATAAATGGTACCCAGCCAAGGGATTTACGCCCACGTCTCTTGGGGTTTTTCTTGTGCGTAGCGCGCGATTGCACGAACGTGGCCACGATCCGGTTGATGGTGTCGGAATGCAGTGCGCAGTCGCGGGCATGGCCGGTGAAATGCCTGACCAGATCGTAATGCGACGGCCAACGGAGATTCGGGCCGGATGGGTCGTAGTGGCTGGCGACCATGGCCTGCTCATGGCGGCAGCGGTTCCAGACAGTATCGACACACTCGGCCAAAGCAGTCAGATGCTTGCCCGGCGTAGCGTCCTTGACCCGAAATCGGTAGGTCCGCATCATAGGCCAATTCTATTTTGTCTATATCTGGCTTGCAAACATGGAATTGAGAAAAGGGCAACATGGCGTGTTCGCGCTGCACGCGCACTTGGTGTTCGTCACCAAGTACCGGCGTGGCGTATTATCCCCGGAAGCCCGGGATTGACTCAAGACGCAGTTTGCCAAGGTCTGTGCCATGCAAAGCGCGCTGCTGGAGGCGCACGACAGGGAGGACGATCACGTACATCTGCTGGTCAACTATCCGCCTACGGTTTCCGTGGCGGCATTGGTCAATGTGCTCAAAGGAACTTCGAGCCGGAAATTAGGTATAAGGACCTTGAAACATGCGCGGTAAAATCCTCATCATCGACGACGAAGCCGCCATCCGGCAGATGGTCTGTCTTGCCCTCACGCAGGCGCATTTCGACTGCCTCGAGGCCGCGGACACCGCCGAAGCCGAGGTGCAGATTCTGAAAGAAAAGCCCGATCTGATCCTGCTCGACTGGATGCTGCCAAAACTGAGTGGCGTGGAATACGCCCGCACCCTGCGGCGCGAGAAACTGACGCAAAACATTCCGGTCATCATGCTGACAGCGCGCACCGAGGAGGAAGACAAGATCAGGGGGCTCGACAGCGGTGTGGATGACTACATCACGAAACCCTTTTCCACGCGCGAACTGCTGGCGCGCATCAAGGCGTTGCTGCGGCGCACGGCGCCGCTGGCGGCGGATACCGCGGTCGAGATGGACGGCCTGGCGCTCGATCCGGTCACGCACCGCGTCACGGCGGCCGGCAAGATACTGGAACTTGGCCCCACCGAGTTCCGCCTGCTGCACTTCTTCATGACCCATGCGGACCGCGTACATAGCCGTGAGCGGTTACTGAACAGCGTCTGGGGAGACAACGTGTACGTCGAAGAACGCACCGTGGATGTGCACATCCGCCGCTTGCGCAAGGCGCTGGACCAGACCGGTCATGACCGGCTGATACAGACCGTGCGCGGCAGTGGCTATCGCTTTTCCATGTCGTCATAGCCTCCATGCAACCAGGCCTCTGGCGTGAAATCTGGATTCTGGCCGGCATCGCCGGCGTAAGCCTGTTGTTCGGATCGCTCACCCGTCACCCCTTCCTGGTGGCAAGTATCGGCTTCGGATTCTATATCGCCCTGACACTGCGACACCTTCAGCGTCTGCATCGCTGGCTGCGGCGCCGCAAGGAAGCCGAGGTTCCCGAGGCCAGCGGATTGTGGGGCGAGGTGTTCGACGAGCTGCGTTGGATGGAAAAAGAAGCGGCGCGCCGTGAGGCCCAGCTTACCGAAATGCTCACACGGTTTCAGGACGCCGCCTCCGCCATGCCCGACGCCGTGATCATCCTGTCACAGGAAGGTAACATCGAATGGGCCAACCCGCTGGCCGATAAGCTGCTCGGCATTCATTTCCCGCGCGACGCCGGCATGCGTATCGGCAACCTGCTGCGTGACCCGGATTTTGTGCAATACATGCAAAACGGCGAATACGCCGAGCCAATCGAGATCACCTCGCCGGAAAATCCGGAGATGCACGTCGCCATCCAGATTACCCCCTATGGCAGCAGCCAGAAGCTGGTCATCGGCCGGGATGTAACCCGCCTGGCGCGTCTCGAGAAAATGCGGCGCCACTTCGTGGCCAACGTCTCCCATGAGTTGCGCACGCCGCTTACCGTGCTCGGTGGCTACGTTGAGACATTGAGCCAAATGGACCAGATTCGGGTGGAAGATTTGAAAAAACATCTCGCCACCATGCAAGAGCAATCTGCACGCATGTCGCGTCTGGTGGACGACCTGCTGACGCTGTCCCGGCTGGAAACAGCGCCGCCACGGACACACGATGCCACGGTGGATGTGCCGATGCTGCTTGCCTCCCTCGAGAAACAAGCCGGGATTCTGAGCGGCGGTAACCGCCACGTCATCACACTCGAGGCGGATCCATCGCTCAGGTTGCTCGGCAGCCGCGAGGAACTGCACAGCGCCTTCTCCAATCTCATCAACAACGCCGTGCGCTATACGCCACCGGGCGGTTCTATCCAACTGCGCTGGCACGCCGCCAATGGGGCCGCCCGGTTCTCAGTCACCGACACCGGCGACGGCATCGCCTCCGAGCACATCCCGTACCTGACCGAACGCTTTTATCGTGTCGACACGGCACGTTCACGCGCCTCGGGCGGCACGGGCCTGGGCCTTTCCATCGCCAAGCACGTGCTCCTGCGTCACGACGCGCAGTTGCAGATCGAAAGCAAACTCGGCCAGGGCAGCACCTTTTCCTGCATTTTTCCGGCATCCCGGGTGGTGCGCGCACCGTCGCCGGCTCCCGGCGACGCCTGAAATCGTCGTGTCCACCACGCCACCCCCCGGTTCCGGAAAGACAGCGCCTAGTGGTACCGGTGTGCGCGCCGACGATGCGGAATCGCTTAACCGCGACTGTCTGTGCGTGACGATCGACCACGAAAGCTTGCGGCGCGAGCTCGACAACAATAGCCGCGATGCCGATCTGTACCACGAGATCCTGACGTCTCGTCCCCACCTTTTCTCCGACACCGCCGTATTCGTCACCCGCGAACAGACAGCGTGCATGCGCGCCATCATTGCCGCCATCGAAACAGTGGTGGCGATGCCGGCCTATCGCGAGCATGTGCTCGGGTGGGCGCCACCGATCGCCCGTCTCGACCTGGGGCCGCGCGGCGTGTTCATGGGCTATGACTTTCATCTGGGATCGCAAGGCCCGCAGCTTATCGAAATCAACACCAATGCCGGCGGCGCGTTGCTCAATGCCGCGCTCGCACGGGCGCAACTCGCCTGCTGCGAGAGCACGAGGCCCCTCATGTCGGGGCCGATGGTGCGCGACGAAATATTCGTTGCCATGTTCCGGCGTGAGTGGCGTCTGGCGCGGGGCGATGAGCCACTCTCCAGCATCGCCATTGTCGATGACACACCGACGAAGCAGTATCTCTATCCCGAATTTGTTTTGTTCGAGCGCCTCTTCCAGCGCCATGGGATTAAAACGGTGATCACGGATCCCGCCGAACTCATGGTGTGCCACGGCCGGCTGTGGCACGAGGAGTTCAAGATTGACCTGGTGTATAACCGCCTGACCGACTTCGCGCTCGAAGAGCCACGGCACGCCACACTGCGCGAAGTTTGGCGCACGGGCGGGGCTGTGCTCACGCCGCATCCACGTGCGCACGCCCTCTACGCCGACAAGCGCAACCTGGCCGCACTGACTGACGAGGTCCTGCTGCGCCACTGGCAGGTGCCTGATTCCCTCATACACACATTGCTTACCGGCATCCCGCACGTGGTGACCGTCAGCGCCGCCAATGCCGGCGCATTATGGGAACAGCGGGACGGGCTCTTTTTCAAACCCGCTGCGGGGTACGGCGCCAAGGCGGCTTACCGCGGCGACAAAGTCACCACGCGCGTATGGAATGAGATCATTGCCGGAAACTACGTCGCCCAGAAGCGAATAGCGCCGAGTGAGCGCTGGCGACGTCGTGAGGGGGCGGAAACGGCGCTCAAGCTCGACATCCGTAATTACGTCTATGACGGCGAGGTTCAGCTTCTCGCGGCGCGTCTGTATCAGGGCCAAACCACCAACTTCCGCACACCCGGCGGCGGCTTTGCCCCGGTCTTCAGCACTCCGTGAGAATGTTGGCGCACGGCAAACAACCGTTCGCTGTTTGTAATATGGCTGTCATCAAAGCAGTCCAATATTCCGCGCATGAGCAATCTGACGGAAAAACTCGTTCGCCCGGAGGAAATGACATCCCTCCATCCAATGGGGCAGGCAACCAGTGTCCCCGGCGCTTGGGAATTTCTGGCCGATACGATTTACCCCTCCCTGGTGCGTCTCCTTACTGGGATGCTGATTGTGACGCTATGCCTGTGGATGCTGGCAGGCGTGGTCGACATGGTCCTGGGACTGCGGGAACTCCCTGCCGCCGGATGGGCCAGCATCGCGGAACATGCGATTATCAAGGGCTTGATCATGCTGGCGCTGCTTGAAGTCATACGCACACTCCAGGCCTACTTGAAACTTGGCCGCGTGCGGGTAACCTTTATCCTGGACACGGCATTGGTGGTGTTGATCGGCGAACTGATGGGATTGTGGTTCAAGGAATATTCTTCCGGAAAAGTTTTTCTCGGAACGGGTGTGATCGCTATCCTGGTGGCGCTGCGCATCGTCACCAACAAATTCTCACCGGAGCCGCACGGCGGGGCCTGAATCCATTTTCATCGACACAGACACTTTCAACATCATGCACACACACAAAACCCATGTTTTATTTTTGTGCACCGGCAACTCCTGCCGTTCCCAAATAGCGCAAGGATGGGCCAACCATCTGGGCGGCGATCGGGTGGTGGCGCGCTCCGCCGGTATCGAGGCCCACGGCAAGAATCCGCGTGCCATTGCCGTCATGCGTGAAGCCGGGGTGGACATCTCGCATCAGGAATCGACGAAGCTTGCGCCGATGATGCTGGAATGGGCCGATCTGGTAATAACCGTCTGCGGTCATGCCGACGAGCACTGCCCCGTACTGCCACCGGGCATGCAGAAAAAACACTGGCCACTGGAAGACCCGGCCAAGGCCACCGGTACGGAGGACGAGATCATGGCCAAGTTCCGCGCCACGCGCGATGAAATCAAGAGCCGCGTTGAAGGCATGATCGACGGCATCAAGCGACTCGCGCGCGGCGCTGAAAACACCTCACCCGTCAAAGGAGGACATTCATGAGCGCACAATGTGAAACCACGGCGAAGCGATCCGCGGGCGCCGGGATGGGTTTCTTCGAACGCTATCTCACGGTTTGGGTATTCCTGTGCATCGTCGCCGGCATCACCCTCGGGCGGTTCTTCCCGATGGGGTTCCAGACCGTGGGCAACCTCGAGATCGCCAGAATCAATCTGCCGGTTGCGGCGCTGATCTGGCTCATGATCTTCCCGATGCTGCTCAAAGTGGATTTCGCGGTGTTGCATCGCGTGACGGCGCACTGGAAGGGTATCGGGGTGACGCTGTTCGTGAACTGGGGCGTGAAGCCCTTCTCCATGGCCTTGCTCGGCTGGCTGTTCATCGGCTATCTGTTCCGGCCGTGGCTGCCGGCGGAGCAGATATCCTCTTATATCGCCGGGCTGATTCTGCTGGCCGCTGCCCCCTGCACCGCCATGGTGTTCGTGTGGAGCCATCTGACGCGCGGTGAGCCGAATTTCACGTTGACGCAGGTGGCGCTCAACGACGTCATCATGGTCGTCGCATTCGCTCCCATCGTTGGACTACTGCTGGGTTTATCTTCCATCACCGTGCCGTGGGACACGCTGTTGCTCTCGGTCGCGCTCTACATCGTCGCGCCGCTGGCGGCCGCCTGGCTCGTGCGCCGCGCGATCCTGCGGCACGAGCATGGCGGAGCGCGGCTCACGCGCACCATCAAGGTCATGCACCCCGTTTCGCTCGTCGCCCTGCTGGCTACGCTCGTATTGCTGTTCGGCTTCCAGGGCGGGCAGATTGTGCGCCAGCCGCTCGTGATCCTGCTGATCGCGGTGCCAATCTTGCTCCAGGTATTCTTCAACTCGGGACTGGCGTATTTCCTCAATCGCGCACTGCGCTCGCCGCATTGCGTCGCCGGTCCTTCGGCCCTCATCGGCGCCAGCAACTTCTTCGAACTGGCCGTGGCCACGGCCATTGCCCTGTTCGGTTTCGAGTCGGGGGCGGCGCTCGCGACCGTCGTGGGTGTATTGATCGAGGTGCCAGTGATGCTCGTGGTGGCGAACTTCGTCAACCGCTCACGCGCCTGGTACGAACGCAAACCGGGCATCCTGACTTACGCCGAGTGCTGCCCTGCCTCGGGTATACCACACGGCGGCTGATGCGCCGTTGGGAAAATTTTGTCGTTGTCACAAAACTGTCATATTCATTCATCAAACTGTCACATTGCCGATGGATGATGCGCCGCGTATTGCATCATTCAAACAACAGGAGATATCAGGTTATGTGTAAGCAATTCAAACAGGCCGCCATGGCCTCGGTAGTGACCTTCGGCTTCATCGCCGGATTAGCGCAGGCGTCCACGCCCATGAACGGCGCCGGGTCGACCTTTGTCTATCCGATCCTGGCCAAGTGGGCCGACACCTACAAGAACAAGGCCGACATGAGCGTAAATTATCAGTCAATTGGTTCCGGCGGCGGCATCAAGCAGATCAAGGCCAAGACCGTAGACTTCGGCGCCTCGGATATGCCGCTGAACACCAAGGAACTGGGCGAGAGCGGCTTGCTGCAATTTCCGGTGGTCATGGGCGGCGTGGTGCCCGTGGCGAACCTCCCCGGTATCAAGCCCGGCGAACTAAAGCTGACCGGCCAGATGCTGGCCGATATTTATCTCGGCAAGATCAAGGCCTGGGACAATGCCGCGATCGCCAAGCTCAATCCAGGAGTGAAACTTCCGTCTGAAAAGATCGCCGTGGTATCACGTGCGGACGGTTCCGGCACTACCTACATCTTCACGCATTACCTGTCCAAGATCAGCCCCGAGTTCAAGGAAAAAATCGGCAACAACACCTCCGTCTCCTGGCCAACCGGCGTAAGCGGCAAGGGCAATGAAGGCGTGGCCTCGTACGTGCAGCGCATCAAGGGCGCGATCGGTTACGTCGAATACGCCTACGCATTGCAGAACAAAATGATCTACGCACAACTACAGAACAGGGCCGGCAAGTTCGTCAGCCCCGACAGTGTCTCGTTTCAGGCCGCCGCCGCCAGTGCCGATTGGACACACACCCCGGGCTTCGATCTGATGCTCACCGACCAGCCTGGTGCCGGCAGCTGGCCGATCACCGGGGCCACGTTCATCCTGGTACATAAGAATCAGGACAAGCCGGAAAACGCACAGCATGTTCTGCAATTCTTGGATTGGGCTTACCGTCACGGCGACAAGCTGGCGGAACAGCTCAACTACGTCCCGATGCCTGCCGCCGTGGTCAAGCTGGTGGAGGAAACATGGAAAAAAGAGATCAAAGACGCCAGTGGAAAAGCCGTCTGGACCGAGGCCTTGATCCAGAAGTAAGATGGCCGAAACATAAGGAACAAAATCCTAGCGGGGTCCTCGAGACCCCGCTTCGCTTTCGATGAAAACCATTCAGGCCCATATTTCCGACAGCAAAATCCGGCGCCAGCGCTTGATGGATAAATCGTTCCAGGGGGCGACGACACTGTTCGCGGGCCTTGTTTTCGTACTGCTGGTCAGCATCATCATTTCGCTTTTTATCGGCGGGTGGCAGGCGCTTTCCACATTCGGCCCCGCCTTTCTTGTCACCGATGAGTGGAATCCGGTCACCGAAAAATTCGGTGCGCTGGTGCCTATCTACGGCACGCTCGTCAGTTCGTTCATCGCACTGCTCATCGCCGTACCGATCGGTTTCGGCATTGCCGTATTTCTGACGGAAGTGGCACCGCACTGGATGCGGCGCCCGGTCGGCACCGCCATTGAACTGCTTGCCGCCATTCCCAGCATCATCTACGGCATGTGGGGTCTGTTTGTGTTTGCGCCGGTCATGGCAGATTATGTTCAGCCTTGGTTACAGAATCATTTCGGCGAGGTCGCCGTCATCGGATCGCTGTTTCAGGGTGCCCCGCTCGGGATCGGCATGCTGCCGGCCGGGATCATCCTCGGCATCATGATCATCCCCTTCATCGCCGCGATCATGCGCGACGTGTTTGTGACCACGCCCCAGTTCCTGAAAGAGTCGGCCTACGCCATGGGCGCGACTACCTGGGAAGTAGTCTGGCACGTGGTGCTGCCGTATACACGCGTGGGCGCGGTCGGCGGCATTTTTCTCGGATTGGGCCGGGCGCTGGGCGAGACCATGGCCATCACCTTCATCATCGGCAACGCCCACCGTCTGAATATTTCGCTGTTTGAGCCAGGCAGCTCCATCGCCTCCACGCTCGCCAATGAATTCACCGAAGCCGTTGGCAGCGTGCACACTTCGTCGCTGGTGGCGCTCGGCCTGGTACTGTTCATGATCACCTTTGTGGTATTGGCCCTCGCGAAGCTGCTGCTGATTCGTCTGCAATCACGCGACCAGCGGCGCAGATAGGAGGAAACCATGGACTGGCGATATCTGCGACGGCGAACATTAAATATTGTCAATTTATCCGGCTCGGTACTCGCCACCCTGTTCGGGTTATTCTGGCTGCTCTGGATCCTGTGGACCACCTTCAGCGCCGGATTCTCGGCCATCAACTGGAATCTCTTTACCCAGGACACGCCGCCGCCCGGCGGTCTGGGTGGACTCGCCAACGCCATCGTCGGCAGCCTGATGATGGTCGGCATCGCCACCCTGATCGGGACACCCATCGGTATCCTGGCGGGAACCTATCTCGCAGAATTCGGCAACAATAAATTCATGGCGGCCGTCATCCGTTTCATCAACGATATCCTCCTCTCCGCGCCATCCATTATCATCGGGCTTTTCATCTATGAGTTGGTGGTCGTCAAGATCGGGCATTTTTCCGGTCTCGCGGGCGCGCTCGCCCTCTCCATCATTCTGTTGCCAGTCGTGATCCGCACGACGGAAGAAATGCTGCGTCTGGTGCCGAACAGTTTGCGCGAGGCGGCGCTGGCGCTCGGCGCACCGCGCTGGAAGGTGATCACGCTCGTGGCCTACCGTGCCGCCCTCTCCGGTATACTGACCGGGGTGCTGTTGGCAATCGCACGCATTGCGGGCGAAACAGCGCCCCTGCTCTTCACCGCCCTCAACAACCAGTTCTGGAGCACGGACTTGAATCAGCCCATGGCAAACCTGCCCGTAGTAATATTCCAGTTTGCCATGAGTCCCTACCCCGAATGGCAGACGTTGGCGTGGGCGGGTTCCCTGTTGATCACGCTGAGCGTGCTCGCCCTCAGCATCGTCGCACGCATACTGTTGCGCAAAGCCAAGATGGAAAGCCAATGACGATTACCACCGACAGCACAGTAGACAAGATCCAGGTACGCCAGCTCAACTTTTTCTATGGCAAGTACCGCGCGCTCAAGGACATCAACATGGGCATTGCCGGGAACAAGGTCACGGCCTTCATCGGCCCCTCCGGCTGCGGCAAATCCACGTTGCTGCGTACCTTTAACCGTATGTATGAGCTCTATCCGGATCAACACGCCACCGGCGATATTCAGCTCGACGGGGAAAACATCCTGGCCCCGCGCACCGACCTCTATCGCCTGCGCGCCCGTGTCGGCATGGTGTTCCAGAAGCCCACGCCGTTTCCCATGTCCATCTACGAGAACATCGCCTACGGCGTGCGCCTGTATGAAAAACTGCGCCGCTCGACCATGGACGACCGGGTGGAGTGGGCCTTGCAGCAGGCAGCACTGTGGGGCGAGGTCAAGGACAAACTGCGGCAAAGCGGCATGAGCCTCTCGGGCGGGCAGCAACAGCGCCTGTGCATCGCGCGCGCCATCGCCGTCAAACCCGAGGTGATGCTGCTCGACGAACCGGCCTCGGCGCTCGACCCGATCTCGACCCTGAAGATCGAGGAACTGATCTACGAACTGAAGAAGAACTATACTATCGTCATCGTCACGCACAACATGCAACAGGCCGCGCGCGTCTCCGACTACACGGCCTTCATGTATCTCGGTGAAATGGTGGAATTCGGTTACACCAACGAGATTTTCACCAACCCGTCGAAGAAGCAGACGGAAGACTACATCACCGGACGCTACGGCTGATCCGCGCGCAGGAGCATCTATGGAACCCTTGAATACTCATATTTCCCGGCAGTTTAACGCGGAACTCGAAGAGATCCGCAACCGCGTCCTGCAAATGGGTGGGCTCGTGGAACAGCAGATCGAGCAGGCCTTGATCGCCCTGGTCAAGGGCGACACCGCGTTGGGTGAATCTGTGATCCGGGACGACACCAAGGTCAACAAGCTCGAAGTCACCATCGACGAAGAGTGCAGTCAGATTATCGCCCGCCGCCAACCCGCCGCCGGCGACCTGCGTCTGGTGGTGGCGGTAATCAAGACCATCACCGATCTCGAGCGCATTGGCGACGAGGCCGAAAAGATCGCGCGCATGGCGGTACGCCTCGCCTCCGAGGAACGTCCGCAAAACGCCTACGCGGAGCTTCAGACCCTGGGCAACCACGTGCGCCAGATGGTGCACGATGCGCTTGATGCCTTTGCCCGTCTGGACATCGAGGCGGCCATCCGCGTGGCCCGCGAAGACCTCAAGATAGACCAGAAGTACGATGGCCTGATGCGGCAAATGATCACCTTCATGATGGAAGACCCGCGCACCATTTCACGCATGCTGAACATGATCTGGGCGGCGCGCGCCCTCGAACGCATCGGTGACCACGCGCGCAATATCTGTGAATACATTATTTATCTCGTGAAGGGCAAGGACGTGCGTCACACGAGCCTGGACCAGATCGAAAAGGAATTACTGGGAAAACCAGGAGACCGCTGAAGCACCTCTCGGGCATCCGCCATGGAATATCATTCGATTGAATATCGATTTTACCTGCCGGGTGGCCGTGATCTCTCATTCAAACTGCGGCTCGACCCCCATTCACTGGACGCGGTCGAACCTTCGCCAGACCCGGTGCCAAGTTGGACGGCGCTTGATTTCAACAAGTGCCCGAACTGTCCGCTCGATGCCGCCACGCATCCGCACTGCCCGGCGGCGCTCAAGCTCGTCAAACTCATCGACAAGTGCAAAGGGCTCAATGCCTACGCCCCGGTGCGCATTGAGGTCATCACCCCGGAACGTACCGTATCCGCCACCCGGCCGCTGCAAAAGGGCTTGAGTTCGCTGGCCGGGCTCATCATGGCCACCAGCGGCTGTCCGAACACCGCACCGCTTAAACCCATGGCGCGTTTTCATCTGCCCTTCGCCGTCGACGACGAGACCCTGTATCGCGCCACCTCCATGTATCTTCTGGGGCAATACTTTGTTCACAAACAGGGCAAAAGCCCCGATCTGGAACTCGATGGTCTGGTGGAAATCTACCGAGAACTACAGGCCGTCAACACCTCCATGACCAAGCGCCTGGGTACCGTGACCAGCCGTGACATCGCCACCGACGCCATTGTGTCGCTCGACCTGTTCTCACATATTCTGCCGTACGACGTCAAAGCCTCACTCAGCAAGATCCGGGACCTGTTCGAGCCGTTCCTGCCCCGTTAGTAAGCCGGCTTGAAATACCTCGTGGAATCCCCATTTTCAGCCCATCGGACGACCCCATTGGTTGCCGGTATAATTTTGGTGTTTCATTTCAACGTTCAGACGGCATCCGCGCGATGCCCACAGGAGATGATGTGGCTACCGTAGAAGTAACACAGGAAAATTTCGAAAAAATCGTGGCCGGCAACAACATGGTGGTGGTGGATTTCTGGGCGCCATGGTGCGGTCCCTGCCGTTCCTTCGCACCCGCCTACGAAACTGCTTCGGAAAAATTCCCCGACGTCGTGTTTGCCAAGGTCAACACCGAGGAACAACAGACCTTGGCCGGATACTTTCAGATTCGCTCGATCCCCACGCTCATGATCTTCCGTGAAAAGATCATCATCTTCTCTCAGCCCGGCGCCCTGTCCGGCTCAGCCCTGGAGCAGGTCGTCGAAAAGGCCAAAATCCTGGATATGGACGAAGTCCGCCGCGAAATCGAGCAGGAACGCGCCAACCCGAAGAGCTGATCGCCACCGGCAGCCAGATCCCGTTGTCACCGGCATCATCCGCTGTCCTTTGGCCGCGTACGATTTGGACTATATTTGGTTTAGTTAAAGAGCCCCCATGACCACAGGCGATTCGCTACAACGGTTCATCTTCGAAAACGCGCCGATACGCGGCGAGATCGTGCATCTCGACGCCACCTGGCAGGCGGTGCTCGAACGCCGCGAGTATCCGTCACCGGTACGCCAGGTGCTGGGTGAATTGATGGCCGCCGCGGCACTGCTGACCTCCACCATCAAATTCGACGGTCGTCTGATCATGCAGGTGCAGGGAAACGGGCCGGTGAAACTGATGGTGGTCGAGTGCACCAGCGACCGCACCATGCGCGCGCTGGCACAGTGGGATGACGAGGTGCCCGCCGCGCCGCTGTCGCAGCTAGTCGGGGATGGCCAACTCGCCGTCACCATCGACCCAAAAAACGTCAAGGAGCGGTATCAGGCGATCGTCAGTCTTGAGGGCATGACCGTGGCCGAGGCGCTTGAAAATTACTTCGCCCGTTCCGAACAACTCGATACCCGTCTGTGGCTCGCGGCCGACACACACCAGGCAGCGGGGATGCTGTTACAGCGCCTGCCGGACGAACGCTCCGACGACGACGATTCCTGGAATCGCGCGGTGCACCTGGGCGCCACCATCACCCGCGACGAACTGCTGGAACTGTCGGTGCGCGAGATCGTCCACCGCCTGTATCATGAAGAAGACATTCGCTTGTTTTCCAGGACCCCGGTGAGTTTTCGCTGCTCCTGCTCGCGCCCCCGGGTGGAGGCCGTGCTGCGCATGTTGGGGCCAGACGAGGTGCATTCGATCCTGGCCGAACAGGGTTCTATCAGCGTCGATTGTGAGTTTTGCGGGCACCACTATGAATTTGACCCTGTCGACGCCGAACAGCTGTTTGCCTCCACCTTGAGCACCGGGGCCTCTTCTACCAGGCACTAAGCCATAGTAGGTTCTTTATTGCCCCGATACGTGTATAATCCGCCCCCTTTTACCGCTTCGCCCCCAGGGTACCTCTGTGATCCAAAAGTTACGCAATATTGCCATCATCGCCCACGTTGACCACGGCAAAACAACGCTCGTGGATAAACTCCTGCAACAGTCCGGCACGTTCGCCGCGCACCAGCAAATGGGCACGCGCGTCATGGACTCCAACGACCTCGAACGCGAACGCGGCATCACGATTCTCGCGAAAAACACCGCCATCCGTTGGAACGACTATCGCATCAACATCGTGGACACCCCCGGGCACGCCGATTTCGGCGGCGAGGTCGAGCGCGTGCTCTCGATGGTGGACTCCGTGCTGCTGCTCGTGGACGCCGTGGACGGCCCGATGCCGCAGACACGTTTCGTCACGCGCAAGGCCTTTGCCCAGGGACTGAAACCCATCGTCGTCATCAACAAGATCGACCGCCCCGGCGCGCGCCCGAGCTGGGTGCTGGACCAGACGTTCGATCTCTTCGACAAGCTCGGCGCCACCGAAGAGCAGCTCGACTTCCCGGTGGTGTACACCTCGGCGCTGCACGGCTACGCCGGCCTGACGCCGGACGTGCGCGAAGGCGACATGACGCCGCTCTTTGAAACCATTATCAAGTATGTCGCGCCTCCCAAGGTGAACCCCGAAGGCCCGTTCCAGATGCAGGTGTCGAGCATCGCCTATTCGAGTTACGTCGGCGCCATTGCCATTGGCCGCATCTCGCGCGGACGGGTGAAGCCCAACCAGACCGTGGTGGTGATCGACCATGAGGGCAAGACCCGCACTGGCAAAATCCTGCAAGTGCTCGGCTTCATGGGGCTGGAGCGCACGGAAGTGCCCGAGGCCGCCGCCGGCGATATCATCGCCATCACCGGCATCGAGGGGCCGCGCATCTCCGACACCCTGTGCGACCCGGCCACCGTCGAAGCCCTGCCGCCGCTGTCGGTGGACGAACCTACCGTCACCATGTCCTTCGAGGTCAACAACTCGCCGTTCGCGGGCCAGGACGGCAAGTACGTCACCAGCCGCCAGATTCGCGAGCGGCTCGATCGCGAACTGATCCACAACGTCGCGCTGCGCGTGGAAGACACCGGCAGCCCGGACAAATTCCGTGTCTCCGGACGCGGCGAGCTGCACCTCGGCATCCTCATCGAGAACATGCGGCGCGAGGGCTATGAACTCGGCGTGTCGCGCCCGCAGGTCATCACCAAGGAAGTGAACGGCGAGCTGCACGAACCGTATGAACAGATGACCGTGGACATTGAATCCCAGCACCAGGGCGCAGTCATGGAACAGCTCGGCCAGCGCAAGGGCGACCTGCTCAACATGGAACCGGACGGCAAGGGCCGTGTGCGCCTGGACTACATGATCCCGGCGCGCGGACTCATCGGCTTTCAGACCGACTTCCTCACCGCCACGGCCGGCAGCGGCCTGATCTATCATGTGTTCGATCACTACGGCCCGGCCAAAAAAGGTCTGGTCGGCGGACGCAACAACGGCGTGCTGATCTCCAACGGCACGGGCGAGAGCGTGGCTTATGCCCTGTTCAACCTGCAGGAGCGTGGACGCATGTTCGTCGCCCCGGGCGAGGAGCTGTACGAGGGCATGATCATCGGCATTCACACCCGCGACAACGATCTGGTGGTGAACGCCATGAAGGGCAAACAGCTCACCAACATGCGCGCCTCGGGCTCAGACGAAAACGTCATCCTCGTGCCCCCGATCGAACTCACGCTCGAACGCGCCATCGAATTCATCGATGACGACGAGCTGGTCGAGGTCACACCCCACCACCTGCGCCTACGCAAGCGTTTCCTCAAGGAAACCGACCGCAAGCGTTACGAGCGGGCCGCGTCGGGTTAAGCGTTGCCTTGTGGTAGGGTGTGTACACCCTGCCTGACTTACCCCCACGTCCATGGCACATCGCGTGCCGCTAGCACGCGATGTTATGCTTTGTGCGTAATGCCACTGCTTCCGACACGCCGCCCACCGCCCACCCCCGGCACGCCAAGCGCTGCCAGCGCCAGCATAGCCATCCTCGCGGTAGAAGCCACGAGCCCCCTGCAGGCGGCGGTGACGGCGCTGGCCGATACGCTGGCGCTGCCGCTGGCGATGGGACCAGACAGTCATTACGACCTGCTGCTCGCCCTTACCCCCGAACACCTGGAGATTCGCGATAACCGCAACCCGCGCATTGGTCCGGTGTTCGTCGATTTCTCCAGCCTTGACCTGCGGCCCTACAGCCATAATCTTTCACGCCGCCAGCCCCTCGCGCGCGCGATCGGGAAAAAGACACACACCGTAGTCGATGCCACCGCCGGCCTGGTCCAGGACACACTGCTCCTGGCTTGCATGGGTTACCGCGTCACGGCCATCGAACGCTGTGCCGTGGTTGCGGCACTGGCGCAGGACGGCCTGCGGCGACTGACGGAAAAAACCGGGCTTGCCCTCGAAAAAAAGCTGTCACTGCTGACGGGCGATGCGCGCGTCTTGGTGGCCAAACTCTCCCCGCGACCGGATGCGATTTATCTGGACCCGATGTTTCCACCGAAACGGAAAAAATCAGCGGCGGTAAAAAAAGAAATGCGCCTGTTGCGTGCGCTGGTGGGCGATGACCCGGATGCCGTGGAACTTTTTGAAATATGCCGGCGTGTGGCCCTGGGACGTGTAGTGGTCAAGCGTCCCGACGATGCGGCGCCGCTCGTGCCCGACCCCAGCATGAGCATCGCGGGAAAACTGGTGCGTTACGACGTTTACCTTACACATCACTGAATCCCATTTAACACCCATGACTGAACCGCTGTTTTTCGCCGAATACCTGCCCGACACCGGCACCACGTTTATGCTGACGGGGGATGAGGCGCATCATGCCGCGGCATCGCGCCGGCTGGCGCCGGGCGACATCCTGTGGCTCTTCGACGGACGCGGCGGTCTGGCGCGCGCCACGCTCGGGCAGATCACCAAGCGCGGTCATGAGCTGGCGTTGCGGGTCGAGGAACGGCGCACCGAATCACCGTCAAAACCGTCCATCCACCTGGCCTGCGCGCTACCCAAAGGTGATCGTCAGAGCGTGTTGCTCGACATGGCGACACAACTTGGCATGACCCAGTTCACACCACTTATGTGCGAACGTAGCGTGATCAAACCCGGCGCACGGGGCCCGGAACGGTGGCAAAGAGTTTGTCTTGAGGCCTGCAAACAGAGTCGGCGGGTTTATCTGCCCGACATCCATGAGCCGGCATCGCCGGCCAAGGTTGCGGCGTGCCATCACGGCGCCTGGATTGCCCACCCCTCTGGGGTGGCGGTCGGGGAAATGCTGGCCGGGGCTTCGCCGGATGCGCTGACGTTGCTGGTGGGCCCCGAGGGCGGGTTTACGGAGGAGGAAGTAAGGCAGGCAGTGGAACAAGGCGCGCGCGCCGTCTCGCTTGGGCCGGCGATTTTACGCATTGAAACGGCGGCGATTAGTTTGCTGGCCGTGATTTCTCTGGGCCCGTGGAATGCCGGCTAACTGCCGAGTTGCCGCGACGACCTACCCCTTGCCGTAACCACCTTTTTCACGCTCCTCGGTTTCATTTCGAGGTGTTCCAGTGGCTCGGGCCGGTGGATACCGAAACCCTGGACATAGTCCACACCCAGCTTCCGCAAGGCGCGGAGAATCTCTTCGTTTTCCACGTATTCGGCGATGGTCTGGATCCCCATGACGTGTCCGATGTGGTTGATCATCTCCACCATGGCGTGGCTCACCTGATCGTTCACCATGTCACGCACGAAGGCGCCATCGATCTTGATGAAGTCCACCGGCAATCCCTTAAGGTAGGCGAAAGACGCCATGCCACTGCCGAAATCGTCCAAGGCGAAGCGACAACCCATGCCTTTCAGCACAAAAATAAAATGGCTGGCGCGGCTCCAGTTGGCAATCGCCACCGTTTCGGTGAGCTCGAAACACACCTTGGCGGGATCAAGCGCCGAGAGGCGAAATTGCTCCGTCATGAAATCCAGGAAATGCTCGTTGCCGATGGACTGGCCGGAAAGGTTGATGGAAAACCCCGGGGTGGCGGGATGCTGGGCGAGCCAATCGAAGGCATGTCGGACCACCCAACGGTCGATCTCCGTCATGACGCCGTAGCGTTCCGCTGCTGGAATAAACGCCATGGGTGGCACCACTGCCCCATTCTCATCCAGCATTCGCACCAGTAACTCGCAATATTCTCCGCCTTCCGCCCAACCCCCGAGCGGCTGGATGCGCTGGAAATAGAGCCGGAAACGGTTGTCGTCAAATGCCTGGGTAATACGCGAGACCCACTCCATTTCGTCATGGCGGATCGCCACCTCGCTGTCGTTTTCCTGATGAACCCAGATACGGTTGCGACCCTGCTCCTTGGCCATATAGCAGGCGGCGTCGGCCGCGCTGAAGAGATTCGAAAGGATACCGCTCTCGGCATGGATGGCCACGAGGCCGATGGAAACTCCGATGCGAAAGTTCTTTTCACGCCAGACAAACCGGAAATCTATCAAGGCTTGGTGAAGCTTCTGGGCCACCTGTTCCGCCTGCTCCAGGGAACAATTCTCAATCAACACACCGAACTCATCACCCCCAAGCCGCGCGAGCGTATCGCTGTCGCGCACCAAGGAAAACAGGATATTCCCCGCCTGCTTGAGCAACTCGTCGCCCGCCATGTGGCCACAAGTGTCATTGATCACCTTGAACTGGTCTAAATCGAGATACAACAGGGCGTGGTGCTTATGCTGTCCCTTGGCGCTGGCGAGCGACCGTTCCAGCAGCGTCTCGAACGCACGACGGTTAGCGAGACCCGTCAGGGAATCGTGACTCGCCTGCCAGCCTATCTGTTTCTGCATCTGACGTTGCGCTGTCACATCACGAAACACCAGAATCGCACCGCTGATTTGCCCACGGCTATCGCGAATCGGGGCGGCATTATCTTCGATGGCAAATTCCTCACCTGTACGGCAGATCAGAATGGTGTGTGCATTCAGTCCGACGATAGGCACGTCCAGAACACCCATCATGGCCGGGTGTTCCAAGGCCTTGCGCGTCCCTTCGTTAATGATGTGATAAATATTTCTTAGTGGCTGGCCACGCGCTTCCTCCTTGCGCCAGCCCGTGAGCTGTTCCGCAACAAGATTGAGATAGACCACGTTCCCCAGCTCGTCTGCCGTGACGACGGCGTCACCGACGGAATACAGCGTCACTTCGGCCTGTTCCTTTTCACGCGCCAATGCCGCTTCGATGAGCCGTATGCGATAGATAACGTACCAGGCAATGAGCACGCCGAAAACGATGGCGAAAAAAACGAGCAACGCCATTATCGTCAGCGCTTGTCGATATTCCTGGGACGCCAGTGCCACCGCCACGCGAGTTTCTTGGCGCTCTTCCTCGATCATCTTGTCGAAATAGGCAAGGATTTGCCGCTCAAGCGGCAAATCCTTCTTATCTATTTCCTGGCGCACCCCGGTGAGATCTTCGCGGATAATCTTGTCCACAAGGCTGGCTTGCAGAGGCTGGGTCTGGCGGATCAGCGCCAGTATCCCCTCAAAGATTTTCTGGTCATTCTCATCCAGACCGGTGCTTACAAGCTGCTCGCGCAAATGAATAAACTCGCCCGCCATGTCGGTGAAGCGAGCGAACTCCTCCTCCCGCTTGAATGGGTCATCCGTGTGAAACATGGCGTACATGCTAAGGGAACGCTCGCGTACGATGTTCCGCATCGACTGCAACAGGTCGATTTTGGCGTTGTGCTTGTAGGCAATCAGTTCTATGTGGTGATTAATCGCCGCCATGCGCGTAAGACCGACAGCCGCCAGCGCAATCAGCAACGCAAGCACCAAAAGGAAACCCAGGGCGATGATGTACTTGGAATTGTGTCGAACCATAATCCTACTGGGCAGTAATTCGCGCTCCCCCTGATTAGTCTTCCGGCGACAATGCTCGCGCCCCGGTGCCTTATCTTCTAGCCACCAGCACGATCATCCCGGCAATGACTCGCGTCAAAGCAGGATGTTATTTGAAAACTTGCAATTACCATGCCCGTAGCCAGGAATCGGGGAACAGGTGGGAAATCAGGGAGTTATTGGCACGGACCGATTCTGAATAGAAAAGGCAAGGGCAGCCATGCTGAGAAAACCGCCCTGTAGCGACACTACCTAACGAAACTGGTCAGAAGATAAGGGGTACTGAAAAGGAGAACAAACTCTACCAACCAACCCTAGGCGTTATACACCAGGTTTACGAGGCTGAAGTAGGCATCCATCTCGACATCGCCGAAACTCAGGCCGGCCCCATTATCAGCGAGCCGCCGGATCTTGGCCGGAATGCGGTGTTGCTTGGTTTCGCCTGCCGTGGTGACGGTCAGGCCCAATTCCACGGAGGCATTGAAATACGGCAGTGCCTCAGCCCGGCCTTCCACAAAGGCCCCGTTCAAACTGATATCCCGCACGGTGCAAACCAATACATGGGCCTGATAATTCAGCACGGCATCGATTAATACCGGTACTCTTTGACTATCTCGACGCTCATTCATATATAACCCCCTAAATGAAAAACCGCATACCGAATTACAACAAAATCGGTTGCGCCCCCTGCCACCGGTAATATCTGGCGAACTTATTGTTTTATAAAGACAGCTCGGAACAACCATAAAATACCCTTTCGCGTAATGGCTGTCGACGGCCTTTTATAAGCGGCCGTTAATGTTGAGGTTTTTGCTGAAACCCCATTCTTTACATGGCGCATTTCCATCCTTCCGCCCATGCAAACCTATTCGGGAACCAGCCAGGAAACCTCGGCCCGACCCGCGTCATCCTGACGCAAAACCTCGAACAAACGAGGCACAAGCCCCTGGAGCACCTCATCGAGCTGCCAGGGGGGATTCACCAGGATCATGCCGCAACCACTCAATCGAAAGGTTGAATCCTCCGGGTATACACATAATTCGGTTAACAACATTTTCCGGATTCCGGTCCCGACTAATGCCCGATAGAATCGTTCCAGCGGTGGGCGGTCCTTGATTGGATACCAGATGACATATACGCCCGTCGCCCAACGCTCGTAGGCGCTGCGCAAACCCCGGACAACCTGCTCATATTCATCCGCGGCTTCATAGGGAGGATCAAGCAGCACCAAGCCCCGTCGTTCCTTGGGCGGCAGGAACGCTTTGAGACCTGCATAGCCGTCCTGCGGGTACACGTGAACTTGACGATCACCTGAAAACTCGCCCTTGAGTTGCGCGCACTCATCCGGCTGCAACTCAAGAAGCACCATCCGGTCCTGCGACCGCAGAAAAGACCGCGCCAGACGGGGCGATCCGGGATAGATACGGGGCAGGCTGTCCACACCCATTCCTGTATTCGCGGCCGCGACGGCCGAGAAATAATCGGCAAGTTCAGGAAATTCCGTGCGGCTTTTCCACAGGCGGTGAATCCCGTCGCGGAATTCTCCGGTCCTGCCGGCTGCCTCGCTCTCGAGGTTGTAGCGACCGGTACCGGCATGGGTATCGAAATAACAGAACGGGGTGTCTTTTTTGTGCAGCGACTTCAGGAGCAACGAGAGCACGGCATGTTTGAAGACATCGGCAAAATTGCCGGCATGATAGATGTGGCGGTAATTCATAGAAGGTCAGGCAAACAGGCGACTATTTGCTGTCTTCCTTCAGCCAATATGCTGCCTTCTCGGCAAAATAAGTCAGAATGGCGTCCGCGCCGGCGCGCTTGATGCAGACCAGCGATTCCATCACGCCGGCGCGTTCATCGAGCCAGCCATTTTGCGCCGCCGCCATGAGCATGGCGTACTCACCACTGACCTGATAGACAAACGTCGGCACGCCAAACTGGTCTTTCACCTGGCGCACGATGTCGAGGTACGGCATGCCCGGTTTGACCATGACCATGTCCGCGCCTTCTTCGATGTCGAGCGCCACCTCACGCAGCGCCTCCCGGAAATTAGCCGGGTCCATTTGATAACTGTACTTGTTCCCCTTGCCCAGATTCGTCGCGGACCCCACGGCATCGCGGAAGGGTCCATAAAAACCCGAGGCATACTTGGCGGAATACGCGAGGATACGCGTATGGATATGCCCTACCTTTTCCAGGGCGTCGCGAATCGCGCCGATTCGTCCGTCCATCATGTCCGAAGGAGCCACCACATCCGCGCCAGCCTCGGCGTGCGAGAGCGCCTGCTTGACCAACACCGCCGTGGTTGCGTCGTTCAACACGTACCCGGTGCTATCGATAAGGCCGTCCTGACCGTGTGATGTATAAGGGTCGAGCGCAATGTCGGTAATGACACCCAGCTTGGGAAAATTTTTCTTGAGTTCGCGTACCGTGCGTGGCACAAGCCCCTTGGGGTTGTACGCTTCCTGCGCTTTGTTCGATTTTTTCTCCTGCGTCACCACGGGAAACAGGGCCATGGCCGGCACACCGAGCTTCAGCAGTGTCTCGGCATACTTAAGCAACCGGTCCACGGTCATGCGCTGGATTCCCGGCATGCTGGCGATGGCTTCGGTCCGGTTCTTGCCGTCAATGACAAAAACGGGCTGAATCAAATCATCGGCAGAGAGCCGGGTTTCACGCATCAACCGGCGCGAGAATTCATCACGCCGCATGCGCCGCATGCGGGTGCGCGGGAATCTGCCCTTTCCGGAATCGATGGTAGACATCAGCGCCACTCCTGAAACTGCTCCAGCACGAACGAAACAAAAGGGCCCGGACTAGGCCGAACCCTTGTTTAATACCTTAGTCCAATCCGACTTACTTGGTCTTTTTCGGTTTGGCGACAGTCTTCTTCGGCTTGGCCTTGGGTACCGCTTTCTTAGCCACCTTTTTGGCAGAGGCCTTGGCCGGAGTCACTTTGGCTTTGATTTTTTCCTTGGCCGCCGTCGCGGCTTTGGCTGCCTTGGCCTTGGCCATGGCAGTCGCTTTCGCGGTCTCGGCTTTGACTTTGGCCTTCTCCGCCGCCAACTTGGCCGTGGCCGCCTCAATCTTGCCCATGACATCCGCCAGGGGGCGGATCTGTGTCTCAATGATCTCGCAAGCACTCTTGAAGATGGTGCTTACCGCACCGATACCACGGACAGTACGCAGCTTGCCCTGGGCTCTGTAATAGTGGGCCAGTGGTTGCGTCTGCTGCTGATAGACGTTAAGACGGTTGGCCACTGTCGCCTCATTATCGTCGCTGCGGTGCTGGAGCGAGCCGCCGCACTTGTCGCACTTTCCGGAGGTTTTCGGGGCCGAAAAATGAATATTGTAAATCGCCCCACAGGAACCACAGGTACGCCGGCCAGTCACGCGCTTCAACAGTACATCGGTATCAACATCCACGAGCAGCGCCAGCTGCAACGGCTGGCCGAGGCGTGCCAGCATCGCGTCCAAAGACTGGGCCTGGGGGATATTTCGTGGAAAACCATCGAGAATGAACCCATTTTTGGCGTCGGGCTTGGACAGACGGGCCTGGATCATGCCCAAAACAATGTCGTCCGAAACAAGCTGGCCACTGTTCATCGCGGACTTGGCCTTCTTTCCCAACTCGGAATTAGAGGCCACCTCGGCCCGCAATAAGTCGCCGGTGGATATCTGATGAATTTTGTACTTTTCAACCAGTAACTTAGCTTGTGTTCCCTTGCCGGAACCTGGCGCTCCCAGTAGCACAATTCTCATGGTTTTCTCGCTTTTGTAGGTTCTTGGTGAAGAGGGTCGAGTAGAAACTTCCTTAGTTTCGTGGTCGCGGCGCGTAAACTACAATTTTGCCTCCCTTTGCGTCAATGGCTTTTTCCAACCTATAAACAGACCCTATCGCCCGATTTAATCTTTCCGGTGAACCCAAGGGTAAAATTGGGTTAAGCTGCTTTCTGCCGACGCGTAATATGCGGCAAATCCCACATTATTTACATACAAACCTGCGAATGACGGAAACCAAGATACCGGATTTCACGGACAATGAGCTGTGGATCATCCGCTCCACACTCACCCAGCGTTATGGGAAAGAGGCCAAATTTGAGCTGGCAGATGCCGAGTTGCGCCTCGACCCCGAGTCCCATGCCTTGACGCTCTGCCCCACGATCTTCTGGTCGGAGCGCAGCGCCAATTTTGTGTTGAGCAAGGTCGGTGAAAGCGCTTATCGCTGTCTCTTCTACTATCGCGGCTTTGAACAGTATGGCACTGGGCGGGAAACCTATGATGATCTCGCGCAATGCGTGATCACGCTGCTGCAAGTACAGGCCGACCACGAACGGCAAAGAACCCAAACCGGAACGGCGGGCGCCAATGCCGATTCGCCGCATTCCCATTGACCGATTTCGGTATCCACTTACCTACCTTATCCAGGGAAACTGACACATGCCCAAACCAAAAAATGCTTTTTATGCGCAATCCGGCGGTGTCACCGCCGTCATTAACGCCTCGGCTTGCGGTGTTCTCGAAACCGCAAGCAAGTACAAAAGCAAGATCGGAAAAATATACGCCGGCCGCAACGGCATCATCGGCGCGCTCACCGAAGACCTGATTGACACCAGCAAGGAATCCGCCTCCGCCATCAAGGCACTGCGTTACACCCCGTCAGGTGCTTTCGGTTCCTGCCGCTACAAGTTAAAAAGTCTCGAACAGAACAAGCGCGAGTACGAGCGCCTCATCGAAGTGTTCAAGGCGCACAACATCGGTTACTTCTTCTATAACGGTGGAGGCGACTCGGCCGACACCTGCCTCAAGGTCTCGCAACTGTCCGAAACTATGGGCTACCCGATCCAGGCGATCCATATCCCGAAGACCGTAGACAACGACCTGCCGATCACGGACAACTGCCCGGGCTTCGGCTCGGTGGCAAAATACATCGCCGTCTCCACCCGCGAGGCCTCGTTCGACGTAGCCTCGATGTGCAAGACCTCGACCAAGGTGTTCATCCTCGAAGTGATGGGCCGCCACGCCGGCTGGATCGCGGCCGCTGGTGGTCTCGCCTCCACCCAGGACTGCGAGATCCCTATCATTATTCTGTTTCCGGAGGTTACCTTCGACCGCGCCAAATTCCTGGCCAAAGTCGACGAGAACGTGAAGAAATTCGGCTATTGCACCGTGGTAGTGTCGGAAGGTGTGAAGAGCGCGGACGGAAAATTCCTCGCTGATCAGGGTCTGAAGGATGCCTTCGGTCACGCCCAGCTTGGCGGCGTTGCCCCGGTCGTGGCCTCGGTCGTCAAGGATGGCCTCGGTTTCAAATATCACTGGGGTGTCGCGGATTATCTCCAGCGTGCCGCGCGCCACATCGCTTCCAAGTCCGACGTGGACCAAGCCTATGCCATGGGCAAGGCGGCCGTGGAACTGGCTGCGAAAGGTCAGAACTCCGTAATGCCCACGGTCGTGCGCGTTTCCAACAAACCTTATAAGTGGAGAGTCGGTGTCGCCCAGCTCAGTAAGGTAGCCAATGTCGAGAAGATGATGCCCAAGGATTTCATCACCGACGATGGCTTTGGCATCACCGCCAAGTGCCGCGCGTATCTTGAGCCGCTGATTCAAGGCGAGGATTACCCGCCGTACAAGAACGGCATGCCGCAGTACGTGCGTCTCAAAAACACGCCGGTAAAGAAAAAACTCAAGGGCGAATTCAAACCGTAAAGGAATTTTAATCCGCAAAGACGCTAAGAACTGGTTCATCAAATTTACTTTAGGAATGCTTTTCTTTGCGCGCTTCGCACCGTTGCCGTGATTTTGGCAGGTCCCCATGACACTGGAAAAAGCAAAAGAATTGCTAATGGTACAGGCAGATTTCGGCGGGTTTTACAACGCCAATTCCGCCAAACTGATTCTTTCCGAGGTCAGCCGCGAGCACGGGCAGGGGGCCGTGGATCAACTGATCCGCGATCTGCAACTGGATCGGATTTTCGGTTTCGAACCGGGCTCGCATTTTGACGGCGGCCTGGTCATGAAGAAATAAATTGGCCGGCGCGTGGCACGCGCTTGATTTTGATATGGATCAATGAGGGCAGCAACCCAAATCGGTTAACGTTGTCATTTTTTGTAATCAGGGCGTACCCCCGCGCCTGCCTTCGGGCAGCACGGTGTCATCAACTGTATAAAGAGAAGAGGAAACGAGCATGTCTGAAAGCATCATTTTTGCGCTTGCCTGTGCCGCGACCGCCATCGTCTATGGCGTCGTGTCCATTAAATGGGTTCTGGGCAAACCCGCCGGCAACGAGCGCATGCGTGAGATCGCGCAAGCGATCCAGGAAGGTGCCTCGGCCTATCTCAACCGCCAGTACCGCACGATCAGTTACGTCGGTAGCGTGCTGTATGTGTTGATCTGGTGGAAGCTCGACCATTTCTCCGCGAGCGGCCTGACCGCCAACGGTTTTGCGCTTGGCGCCATGCTGTCGGCCGCGGCCGGATACATCGGCATGAACATCTCAGTGCGCGCCAACGTGCGCACAGCAGAGGCCGCGCGCACAGGACTTAACGCTGCGCTGCAACTGGCCTTCCGCAGCGGCGCCATCACTGGCATGCTGGTGGTAGGCCTCGGTCTCCTCGGTGTCGCCGGTTATTATGCCCTACTGTCCTACCTCACACCGGCCGGCGAAGAAGTCAACCTCGCCCCGCTTGTGGGCCTGGGCTTTGGCGGTTCGCTCATTTCCATCTTCGCGCGTTTGGGCGGCGGCATCTTCACCAAGGGCGCCGACGTGGGCGCGGATCTCGTGGGCAAGGTCGAAGCCGGTATTCCGGAAGACGACCCGCGTAACCCCGCGGTGATCGCCGACAATGTCGGTGACAATGTCGGCGACTGTGCCGGCATGGCCGCGGACCTGTTCGAGACCTATGCTGTCACGATCATCGCCACCATGCTGCTCGGCGGGCTGCTACTCAAGGGCGCGGGTACCAACGCCATTCTTTATCCGCTGGTAATGGGCGGCGTGTCCATCATCGCCTCCGTCATCGGCACCTTCTTCGTCAAGGCGCGAGAAGGCGGAAAGATCATGAACGCGCTCTATCGTGGCTTGATCGTCGCGGGGGGGCTTGCCGCCATTGCGTTCTATCCGGTGACCACTTACATGATGGGTTCCTCGGTGACGCTGGACGGCGTTACCGTGTCAACCATGAACCTCTACTTTGCATCGCTCATCGGACTCGTGCTGACCGCGGCCATGGTGCTCATCACCGAGTACTACACCGCGACCGAGTACGGCCCGGTACGCCATATCGCCCAGGCCTCGACCACCGGTCACGGCACCAACGTCATCGCCGGTCTGGGTGTGTCGATGAAATCGACCGCGGCCCCGGTCTTGGCGGTGTGTCTCGCGATCTGGGGGGGATACTCGCTCGCCGGCATCTACGGCATCGCCATCGCCGCGACCGCCATGTTGTCCATGACCGGCATCATCGTGGCCCTCGATGCCTATGGCCCAGTCACCGACAACGCCGGCGGCATCGCCGAGATGTCGAACCTGCCAAAGAATGTGCGCGACATCACCGACCCGCTGGACGCCGTGGGCAACACCACCAAGGCCGTGACCAAGGGTTACGCCATCGGCTCCGCCGGTCTGGCGGCGCTGGTGCTCTTTGCTGATTACACCCACGCGCTCAAACACGCCGGTAAACTGGTGGAGTTTTCGCTGTCCGATCCGGCCGTCATCATCGGCCTGTTCGTCGGCGGTCTGGTGCCGTATCTCTTCGGCGCCATGGCCATGGAAGCCGTGGGTCGTGCCGCCGGTGCGGTGGTGGTGGAAGTGCGCCGCCAGTTCAAGGAGATCAAAGGCATCATGGAAGGCAAGGCCAAACCCGAGTACGGCACCTGTGTTGACATGCTCACCAAAGCCGCGATCAAGGAGATGATCATCCCCTCGATCCTGCCGATCCTGGTACCAATCGCCGTGGTGCTGCTCCTCAACTGGCTCATGGGCCCGGGTGCAGGCACCAAGGCCCTCGGTGGCGTGCTCATGGGCTCCATCGTGACCGGCATCTTCGTCGCCATCTCCATGACCACCGGTGGCGGCGCCTGGGACAATGCCAAAAAGTACATCGAGGAAGGCCATCACGGCGGCAAGGGCTCGGACGCTCACAAGGCGGCCGTAACCGGTGACACCGTCGGCGATCCGTACAAGGACACGGCGGGACCGGCCATCAACCCGCTCATCAAGATTATGAACATCGTGGCACTCTTGATCGTACCGCTGCTGTAATAGGCGGGCCAAGAAAAAAGACACAAGGTATCAATCTGAAATCGTTACAAGGGCCGGCACTGCCGGCCCTTTTCTTTTTCCGGCAAGACGACTCATCGACACAACTCAGGTAAAATCGCGCGCCTATGAAAATATGCCTCGTTTCCGATTCTCACGATCACCGCCGCCTGCTTGCCTCCGCCGTGACCGAGGCCAAGCGCCTTGGCGCTGAAGTCGTGCTGCATTGCGGCGATGTGGTGGCGCCATCCACGCTGCACGCCATCACCAAACTCGGCTTGCCGATTCACGTGATACACGGCAACAACACCGGCGACCTGTTTCACTTGAGCCGTATCGCCGCCGAGTCGAAGGGGCAAATCACCTATTATGGCCAGGATGCGGCGCTGACCCTCGCGGGCAGGCGGATTTTCCTGGTGCATTATCCGCACTACGCCAAGGCCATGGCCGCGACCGGCGATTACGATCTCGTGTGCAACGGCCACGAACACAAGGCACGCATCGAGGAGATTGCCAACATGAAGGGCGGCACGACCCTGCGCCTCGATCCGGGCACGGTCGCCGGCATCGGCGCGAAGCCGACCTATATCCTGGGCGATCTGGAAAAAATGGAATTCGCCATCCGCGACGTGCCGCTCGACAATATCCCGGCGGCGGAGCCGGAAAGCAAAAGCGTGAGCGGCTGAATCGGCATGCGATCCGGCAATTCGAATGCCGGGTGCGGGCGGGGGTTAAGTCGTTCGGTGGGTGACGCTGCTACGTCGCTAACCCACATTAATGCCCTACAGCACCGCGCAGGTGGCCTTGGCGGTGGTGCCGTGCTCCGTTTCCATGGGGTGCAGACCGAGGTCCTCAAACAATTTCTTGTCCGCGTTGGACTCGGGATTGGGCGTCGTCAACAGTTTTTCGCCGTAAAAAATCGAATTGGCACCGGCCAGAAAACACAGGGCCTGAAGGTAGTCGGGCATCTGTTGCCGTCCGGCGGACAGGCGCACCATCGAGGTCGGCATCACAATGCGCGCGACGGCGACGGTGCGCACGAACTCGAGAGGATCAAGCGCCGGCAGTTCGGTAAGCGGCGTACCGGGAACCTTCACCAGCATGTTGAGCGGCACACTCTCGGGTGCGGGGTCGAGGCTGGCAAGCTCGGCCAGAAACTGGACGCGATCGCGGCGCGACTCGCCCATGCCCATGATGCCACCGCAACAGACCTTGGCCCCCGCATCGCGCACCTGACGCAAGGTATTCAGCCGGTCGTCATAGCTGTGCGTGTGCACCACGTTGCCGTAGTGGGCACGGGAAGTGTCGAGGTTGTGGTTGTAATAGTCGAGCCCGGCTTCGACAAGCTGCTCCGCCTGACCGTCCTTCAGCTGGCCCAAGGTAACGCAAGTCTCCATGCCGAGCGCCTTGACCGCGCGAACCATCTCCACCACGGGCTTCAGATCCTTATCCTTTGGACCGCGCCAGGCCGCGCCCATGCAAAAGCGCGTGGCACCGTTCGCCTTCGCCGCCTTCGCCGCGATGATCACTTCCGCCAGCGGCATGAGCGGCTGATTCTCGACAGCGGTCTGATAACGCGCCGATTGCGAACAATAGCCGCAGTCCTCGGAACAGCCACCGGTCTTGATGGACAGGAGCGTCGAGAGTTGCACGGCGTTAGGATCAAAATGATCCCGATGCACCGTCTGGGCGCGAAAAATCAGGTCGTTGAAGGGAAGCGCAAACAGGCTTTCAATGGCGGCATTGTGCGACATGGTGGACTCACCCAGGGAAACGGGGCACCAAACTAGGGGAAGCCGATTCTGTTGTCAACCCTTTCCCTGTATGAAGGTTGACATGGGAGCAACGGGCGTCAGGCCCTGACACTATGCTCGCTGCGTCTGCCGGTGGCCATAGCGCGCAGACGCGGCATATCGTGCAGCAGGATATGGCGGCCGTGGACCGTAATCAGGCCATCTTCCTGAAAGCGCGACAGCAGACGACTGACGGTTTCGAGTGCCAGCCCAAGATAGTCGCCGAGATCCTGGCGCGACATGCTGAGTTTGAAATCCGCCGCACCGTTTCCAGGACCTGTCAGGCGGCGCGAGAAACTCATGAGACACGAGGCCAGCTTCTCTTCGGCCGTCATGCGGCCCAGCATCATCAGCATCTCTTCGTCACGCACGATCTCGCGGCTCATGATCCGTAGCAACTGATGCTGCAGGCCGGGGATTTTCAGTGCCAGATCTTCCAGAGCGGGAAATGGAATCTCGCAAATATCCGAAGCCTCCAACGCCTCGGCGCTACACGGATGCACATCGGCGTTAATGGCATCGATGCCGAGAAGCTCTCCCGGGAGATAAAAGCCGGTGATCTGCACGCGGCCATCCTCAATCAGGCCGGTGGTTTTCATGGAACCGCTGCGGATGGCATAGAGCGACTTCAGGGAGTCGCCGAAGCGATAAAGCATCTCGCCTTTCCTCAAGGTACGGCGGCGCTTGACGGCATTGTCGAGCGCGGCCAAGTCCGCTTCGCCCAAACCCATCGGCAGACAAAGTTCATGTAACGAACAACCCTTGCACGCGGCCTTGATACGGGTGATGTTGATGACTGTTGCGGCTTCTTGCTTTTTCATGTTGTCCCTTCCTTCCTCTCTTGTTCTGTTCAAACAAGACCCCGTGGACATACCCGGCCACACCATCCATGTGGACTTACTGCCCGATATTCAACCGACGCGATCATTCTCCACTGAATATCAGGCATATTCAATCAGTGCGAATAAGCGGCCAGACCCGGCCGGATACAGGGGAAATTCAGCTGATAAAGCGGCTCAAGGGCCGCCCAAGTTTTTTATATAACCCTGGAAAACCGCTGTCCTTCTTGCTTGCGCAGATATTTGTCAAACACCATACAAATATTACGAATGAGCAGCTTGCCACGTGGCTCGACAGTAATCGCGCTTTCCCCCACGGTCAGCAATCCGTCCTGCCGCATCCCCGCCAAGTCGGAAAGCTCAGCGGCAAAATAATCCCGGAAATGGACACCGTGTTCACGCTCGACACGGGGGATGTCGAGGGTAAAGTGACAGATGAGCCGCTGAATCACATCGCGACGCAGACGATCATCGGCATCCAGTTCAACCCCGCGATAGACCGCCAGCTCTCCGGCGTCGAGTCGCTCATAATACTCATCGAGCGTGCGCAGGTTCTGGCCGTAACTGGCGCCGACCTGCCCGATCGCCGTCACGCCAAGCCCCACGAGATCGCAATCAGCATGGGTCGAGTAACCCTGAAAATTGCGGTAGAGCGTGCCTTGTCGCTGCGCCACGGCCAGTTCATCGTCTGGTTTGGCAAAGTGGTCCATGCCGATGTACACATACCCCGCGGAAGTCAGACGCTCGATGGTCAGTTGCAGGATGCCGAGCTTCGTCTGCGGGCTTGGCAACGCCGCTTCGTTGATCTGCTGCTGCGTTTTGAACATCTGTGGAAGATGCGCATAATTGAACACGGAGAGCCGATCCGGGCCGGCGGCGATAATCTTTTCCAGCGTGCGGGCAAAACTTTCCACCGTCTGGTGCGGCAGACCGTAGATGAGATCCATGTTGACCGACCGAAAGCCATGGCGGCGTGCGGAAGCCAAAACACCCAAGGTCTCGTCTTCAGACTGGATGCGATTCACCGCCTTCTGCACCTGCGGGTCAAAATCCTGCACCCCAAGGCTCAGGCGGTTGAAACCAAGCTCCCGGAGCAGCGCGATGATTTCCTCATTAGCCTCGCGCGGGTCCACCTCGATCGAATACTCGCCCTGGTCATCGTCGCGCAACCGGAAATGCCGGCGCGTGATTTCCATCAACTCGCGCATCTCGTCCGGCGCGATGAAGGTCGGTGTGCCACCGCCCCAGTGCAATTGATCGACGACACGGTGGCGATCGAAGAGTGCGCCTTGCAGCTCGATCTCGCGGTGCAGACGAGCCAGATAGGGAGAGGCGCGTTTGCGGTTCTTGGTAACGATTTTGTTGCAGGCGCAGTAGAAACAAACGGTGTCACAGAAGGGAATATGAAAGTAGAGCGACAGCGGCCGCCTCGGTTTATCCCCATCGGTGCGCTCGGCACAGCGGCGATACTGTTCCGGTCCGAATCCATTATGGAACTGCACGGCCGTTGGATAAGAGGTATACCGCGGACCCGACTTGTCGTAGCGTCGCAGCAGTTCGGGATCAAAAACCAGTTTGTGCATCGGCAATCTCTAACTCAGACGTTGGATCGGAGCGGCTAAGGATCAGTTTAGTCCTCTCCTCGAAGAGCGGCACTGATCCAGATCAATAACCTGGTACGTTACATCCGGGATAGTGGCCTATATTATAAGGGTTCCAGGCCCGTTGTGTTATGGGGCCCGTTACGGGGGTTTGCATGCCACTGACTTTTCACGTGGATATCGTCAGCACGGAAAAAGCGATTTATTCTGGCACCGCCCACTGGCTCGTGGCCCCCACGGAAATGGGCGAGATCGGGGTGCTGGCGCGGCACGCCCCCCTGCTCGCCCGTCTCAAACCCGGGCTGGTGCGGTTGGTGCGGGAACCGGATTTCGACGAGTCCTTTTTTGTGTCGGGCGGATTTGTCGAGGTGTTGCCGCACCTGGTCACGGTGTTAGCGGATACCGTCCTGCGCACTCCGGATTTCGATGAGGCCGCGGCACGTGCGGCCAAGATCCGCACCGAAGCAGCGTTGAAACTAACGACTTCCAAGGCCGATTACCACCGCCTCAAGATCGAATTACAGATGGAAACAGCATTGTTGCGAACCATCGAACAGCTACGTCTGCGTAAACAGAGATGACACGGTTAATACCACTGTTCATACACAAAGTGCGCATCGCCATGATCGCCGGACTCTTCACGCTCGCGTGCGGCGCGGTGCCGGCCATGGCGGCACACGATGGGGAAAAACTCTACGGCCAGTTCTGCGCAGCCTGCCACGGCCACCGCGGTGTCGGAGGTGTGGGCGTGCCGCTGTCGCGGCCCGATTTTCTCTCCACGGTTGACGACGACTACCTGCACAAGACCATCCGCCTCGGACGCCCGGGCCGCGTCATGCCCGCCTTTCGGCAACTAAGCGATGCGGAAGTCAGCGCCCTCGTGAGTTATATCCGCAGCTGGTCTCCCGCCGCCTCATCGGCTGCCGTGCGCATGACGTCAATTAAAGGCGACGCCAGCCATGGTGGAAAACTGTACGCCAGGTACTGCATCGCCTGTCACGGAGAACACGGCGAGGGCGGACACGGCACCGGCGTCACCTTCTCGCGCCCGCGTGATTTGCCAGTGCTGGCACCGGCACTCAACAACCCGGGATTTCTCGCCTCCGCAAGCGACACCCTGATCAAGACCACCCTGATGCGTGGGCGCCAGGGAACACCCATGCCGTCGTTCCTGAAACAGGGACTCAAGGAAGCGGACATCAATGATGTTGTCGCTTACGTGCGTACGTTGGAACACAAGCCGGCAACCCCATCAATAAGGGTGATGGCGGAGGAACCACCGACTATCGTGCGCTCATCACCTTACACCATGGATCAGACCATCGAGAAGCTCAAGATCGCCATTGGGGCCGCCAACATGCGGCTCATCCGCACCGAGGCCTTCGACCAGCCCTTCTCGGAGAAAGGCGCGGAAAACAAACACCACGTGGTGATCGACTCGTGCGATTTCGATTTTCTCGACAAGGCGCTCAAGGTGGACCCGCGCGCGGGCCTGTTTCTGCCCTGCCGTTTCACGCTGACAGAAAACCACGGCAAAGTATCGGTGATGGCCATCAACCCCAAGCGCCTGAGCGCGATTTTCAATAATTCCGAACTCGATCAGCTCTGCGACCAGATGTACCACGTTTACGTCGACATCATCGAGGAGGCGACATTATGAAACGCCTTGTCGATCGCTCCTTCCTGTGCGTGTGGTTCACGTGCCTGATATTTTCCGCCACGTCACAGGCAGACGAGCTGATCATGGTCCGGGCGGAGCAGCCTTTCGCTGACGCCATCACCGATCTCCAGATCGCCATTCAGGACCACGGCTACCAGGTGGCGCGTATCCAGCGCGTGGACGTGGGGCTCGCCTCCGGTGGCTACACCACGGCGGAATACCGTTTGGTGTTTTTTGGCAAGCCGGAGGAAATGCGTGAACTGGAAGAGAGCCATCCCGAACTACTCCCGTACCTCCCTCTGAAAATCGTCATCTTCGCCGAAGGCGGCTCTACCTTGGCACTGGCCTACAACCCCGCTATTCTGCAAACCTTCTTCAAAACCGACGCCCCTCAGACCTTGATACGGCGCTGGGAAAAAGACATGCGTTCGATTCTGGATCAGTTCGCGCGCTGACATCACGGCACCAAAGGCACTCATTCCTAAGGTTCTATCCCTTCAGGGCTACCACTTACATACCTACGTTGGGTAAGTCATCAAAAAGGATGGGGAAATTGATTTTGATCAATGTTTCTCATGCATGGTTACATAACATCAGTTTTGTAGTGGCAATCAATTCTTTAAATTAGTTCCGATCTCCAAGGAGAAGACTTATGAAAATCAAACAAAACTTGTCCACGGCTTCGGTTGCACGAACCGCGATTTTCCTGGTAGTCCTAGCTGAATTATTGCTGCTATACACGCCGAGCGCTTGGGCGGTGCCGTCTTACTCACGCCGTTATGGCGTAGACTGCGGTAACTGTCACACCATGTGGGGCGCGTTGAACGTTAAGGGTGCCACGTTCAAGCTCAGTGGCTACCGTGCGATCGCCGGAAAAGATATCAAACCAGTCTCGGAGGACATCTCCATTGGCAAGGAAACGGCTATCCCGACAACCCTGCCGTTGTCATTCGTGACGGGTGTCGGATACGAATACCGCAAGGAGAAACGTGAGGTAATTGGCGCCGGCGGCTCCAGCATCACCTCGAAAGGGTCCAGCCTTGCCCTCGAAGACGCCAGTATCTTCCTGACTTCACCGCTGGGTCCCCATCTGTCCGCTTTCGTAGAGTTCCCGATGTATGAAACTCGGGCGTGGGAGTTCACGCCGACGGGTAATTATGAAGCGAGGTATAACACAACCCCCGGACGCCAAATTCAATTCAGCACCGAAAGCCCGACTTTCGAAGTGGCGAAGTTCTTCTGGAATAACCCCCTGGGAGACAGTACCCCACGTGATAGCTTCAACTTGCTGGGCGGGATAACCCACCCTCCGCTGGCCTATTCACCCGGCAAGGTACGGCTCTCCGTCAACCAGTACCTTATCTACGAGCGCAATGCGTTAGAGCTGATCAGCCCGAGGAAAATCAGTGACAGTATGGTCCCGGGCAATTCCAATGACTTTTTTTTCCGATTGAGCGAGCCTCAGGTCCTGGCCGAAGTCTACGGTATGTTGACTTTCGCCAAACCGGTCACCGATGTCGGGCAGAAGGAAACCTTCTGGGCTGAATACCACCTCGGTCTTACCAACGGCAGCAACGCCAAGGCCGACAACAACACCCAGAAGGATTTGTATGGGCGCTGGGTCATGCGCTGGTACAACCAGTCACTTGGCTTATTCGCCTACCATAGCCCGAACACCTACGGTGATAATCTCCGAACAACTGCTTCAGCGGGGACGAACGTGGTAAGCGGAACCGGCATTATGTCCGGAAGTCAGGACCCCAACAAAGCTACGAGAATCGGGCCTGACTTTACGTTGAGCCTGGCCCCATACGGTATTCCCGTGTCGCTCGATAACCAATTGATGTGGAACCGCGAGAGCGATCCCACCGGGTTCGGTAAAGAGTTCAAATGGCACGGCGGTTTCCACCAGCTCAACTGGGCGTACTCGAAAACTTCTGTTGCGTACCTACGCTACGATTGGGTCAAGGGCGACGCTTTTGACGACACACGCTCGACTGTTAATGGCGTCATCGGCATAACCAGGTCAACACCGAAAGAAAACGACATTATCGTTGGCTGGCAGCACCTTTATGATCAGAATATCAAGCTGGTTGCCGAGTATCGCCATCACCGTTTCGAAGATTCGGCAACGGGTGGGGTCATACCGACACTCGGCGTTGCCACCAACGAAGCGCATCTCACCGATAATGGGTTTACGATTCGTGCGATGTTTGGGTTCTAAGCCATGCTTGATACGTAATGCTTAGTAGCCGACAAGGGGTGAGAGAGAATTGCTCACCCCTTGCTCGGTGCGAAAGATAGGACATTAACTGACTAGGAAACGCGGGAAAGACACTTTCGCCCATATGATCAAACTGGAGAACAATACCATGCTGTATAAAGCTACTGGATTTTCCCTGCTGGTGTGTAGTGCCTTATTTGGCTTATCGCTCGCGAACGGCGCCTACGCCGCCGATGTAGCGAAGTTGGTTGAAACTTGCGCGAGTTGCCATGGCAAGGATGGCGTCAGCACAGAATCGGATGTACCGATCATTGGGGGTTATTCCGCGCCATACCTGAGCGACAGCTTGACGGCGTACCAGCAAAAGGAAAGGCCATGTCCCGAAACGAAAATCAGGGCCGGGGAAAAGAAGGGGACAAAAACCGACATGTGCAAGGTCGCCAAGGGCCTGAGCGAGGGAGACGTGAAAGAAGTGGCCAAGTATTTTTCCGGGAAGAAATTTGTCCGGGCCACGCAGAAGTTTGATCCGGCATTGGCCATGAAGGGCAAGCAGATTCACGAGAATAACTGCGAGAAGTGCCATTCTGAAAGTGGGAGCGTTGCGAGTGACGACTCGGGCATCCTGGCGGGCCAGAGGATGTCCTACCTCGATGATCAATTCAAGGACTACGCTTCTGGCAAGCGCACAGCGCCCAAGAAGATGCAACCGATGTTGAAGAAGGTGGACAAGGAGGGGATCGAGGCCTTGATCAATTACTACGGCAGCTTCAAATAGGCCGGGTGGAAAATTTCGTCCGTGTGAATCGCAAACCTGCACCAAGAACGAACCAAGGGGGATAACGGCATGTCGGACCAGACAGAAGGCAAAGAACCCGAAAGACGCTGGCCTAAGTTATGGCACCCGCCGTATAAGTGGTATCTGCTGTGGCTTCCGTTGGGCGGCGTACTGATGTTCGTGGCGGGAATTATTTTCTGGGGCGGGTTTAACACGGCTCTGGAGGCGACCAACACGGAGGCTTTCTGTACTTCATGTCACGAAATGCGGGACTACGTCTATCAGGAGTATCAGGAGACGATCCACTTCAAGAACCGCACGGGTGTGCGCGCGACCTGCCCGGACTGCCACGTTCCACGGCCGTGGATCTACAAGATAATTCGCAAGATTAAGGCCACGAACGAGCTGTTCCACAAAATGGCCGGCACCATCAACACCAGAGAGAAATTCGAGGCCCATCGACTGGAACTCGCCGAACACGTATGGGAGACCATGAAGTCAACGGATTCGCGCGAATGCCGCAATTGCCACGCGCTTGAGTCGATGGATTTGCAGAAGCAGGATAAGAGCGCCCAGAAAAAACATTCATTGGAGTTTGTGCGCGAGAGCGGGAAGACCTGCATCGACTGTCATAAGGGAATAGCGCACCATCTGCCCAAGGGCCAAGGGTAGGTTCACCACCGCACAGCGCCTTATGAGACGCTGTGCGGTGTTCGGTGGGCGAAGGGCCTGGTTTGTAATCGCCACCATTGTGAGAAAAGCGAAAATACGATCAAAAAACACGAAGACGACGAGTAACGCGGTTTCTATTCCCTCCCCGCAGCGGGGAGGGAATGTTTCCTTTGTCAGGCTCCCCTCAATGATGAGTGTACGGATACCGCCTAGATACCGAGACTGCGCCACATCTCATCCACGCGCTTTCTGACTTCTTCATTCATAACGATAGGCCGGCCCCAGGGACGGGTGGTTTCGCCCGGCCACTTGTTGGTGGCATCAAGCCCCATCTTGCCACCGAGCCCCGACACCGGGCTCGCGAAATCCAGGTAGTCGATTGGCGTGTTTTCCACCAGCAGCGTATCGCGCACCGGGTCCATGCGTGTCGTCATGGCCCAGATGACCTCCTTCCAGTCACGCACGTTGATGTCGTCGTCGGTCACGATCACGAACTTGGTGTAGGTAAACTGGCGCAGGTAGGACCACACACCGAACATAATGCGTTTCGCATGTCCGGCGTAGCGTTTCTTGATGCTCACACAGGCGACACGGTAGGAACAGCCTTCGGGCGGTAGGTAAAAATCGACGATCTCCGGAAACTGTTTCTGTAACAGCGGAATGAACACCTCATTGAGCGCCATGGCGAGCACCGAGGGTTCGTCGTAGGGTGAGCGGCCCATGTAGGCGCTATGATAAACCGGCCGGTCTCGGTGGGTGATGCGCTCGATGGTGAATACCGGAAACTTCTCCTGCGAGTTATAGTAGCCGGTGTGATCGCCGAATGGCCCTTCGAGCGCCTCTTCCTCCGGCTCGACAAAACCTTCCAGTACAAACTCGGCCGAGGCCGGAACGTGCAGCGCGGCATGGCTGCAGGACACCACCTCGCTGCGCGCGCCGCGCAGCAGGCCTGCAAACTGAAATTCCGAAAGCGTGTCGGGGATCGGCGTCACCGCCGCCAGCAGCGTCGCCGGGTCGGCACCGATCACCACCGCTACCGGGAAGCGTTTCCCCGGGTTCGCCTCCTTCCACTCACGGAAATCGATGGCACCGCCGCGGTGGGGTAGCCAGCGCATGATCACCCGGTTTTTGCCGATCACCTGCTGCCGATAGATGCCGATGTTCTGCCGTTCCTTATACGGGCCTTTGGTGATGACCAGGCCGAAGGAAATAAGCCGTCCGGCGTCCTCGGGCCAGCAGGTCTGGATCGGCAGCCGTGACAGATCTACCTCATTACCTTCGATCACATTTTTCTGACACGGGGCGTCATTTACTACGCGCGGCACCACATGCAGCAATTGCCTGAAACCGGGAAGCTTGTCGAACGCATCGCCGATCCCGCGCGGGAGTTGCGGTTCCTTCAGGAAGGCCAGCAATTTGCCGACCTCGCGCAATTCCTCGAGCGATTCACGGCCCATGGCCTGGGCCACGCGTCGCGTGGTACCGAAAAGATTACCCAACAGCGGGATGTCCGAGCCGTTCGGTTTTTCAAACAACAGCGCCGGGCCCCCGGCCCGCAGCGTGCGCTGGCAGATTTCCGTGATCTCGAATCGCGGGTCCACGGGCATGGAGATACGCTTCAGCTCGCCTTGGCCCTCCAGATGGGTAATGAACTCGCGCAGGTTTTTATATTTCATGGGACGCTCACAATAGGGCGTGGAGGCGGCGCTGGATTTGACCCAAGTCAATCTTTCCTAGCCACGGAAGCTATATAAAGAAACTCCTTTTCACCACGGTACCGCCATGCTGCCTCATCCCCTGTTTGTGCCGCTCAAGCTGCTGCCCGATACCGTGCACGCGGAGATTCTTTCACGTGCCTTCAATCACCTGCTGCGCGGACAGCCCATCGCTGCGCGCCTGCCGGAACTCAACGGAAAAACCGTGTGCATCCACTTCACGGACGCTTCAAGCCGGATCCATTTCCGGATCGAAAGCGGCCGGTTGCTCCCGGCGGCACCGGGACAGGCCGATGTCCGCATCAGCGGGACGGTCACGGATTTCTGGCAACTCGCCACCCGCCGTGAAGACCCGGATACCCTTTTCTTCAGCCGCCGCCTGTGCATTGAGGGCGACACGGAAACCGGGGTGCATGTGAAAAACCTGCTCGATGCGCTCGAATACGACTGGGAGGCACACTTCCGGGACGTGTTGGGCAATCAACTCGGCAGCGTAGCCACAACCGTGTTTCAGCGTACACTTGGCAAATTCCTCAGCGCCAGGACCGGTGTGCATTAAGAAAATCGAACAAAATTCTCCCAAACCCTGTTACTCGCGCCACACCTGATCCATCCCCGGTGCGTTGTGCCAGTACCCGTCGCAGGTACCGGCTGCGAGGTGGGGCGCGACCGCCGTTGACGCCTCGGACGGACTCAGAGCGCCATCCATCGCCCGGCGGAAGGCCTCGATGATTTGGAACATACCCTGGCTCTGCGGCGCCAACCGCAGCACATCAACGTTCAGCGCCTCCAACACACTGATTTCGTGTATCAGGTTGTAGGTTCCGCTCGACTGCATCTGGATGCCGTTCACGTTGAGAAAGGGCTGCGCGTCGCGCGTGCACAGCGGCATCCCGTCCGGATACCGGGCACAGCGGAAGTCACAGTCATCCTTGGGCAGATTGTGCGCCCGTGCGGTGAAACAGCGCGCGGAGAAGGAAAGTGGCAGCCGCCCGAAGGCAAACACCTCGGTTTCCATCCCTTGCGGACGGTTCGACTGGATCGCCGCGAGCGTTTCGCGATCCAGCTCCATGGGCATCACCCAGCGGCGCGCGCCGGCCTGTGCCATGAGACCGAGCGTGCGGCTGTTGTACACGTTGACATGCGGCCCAACGATGAACGGCGCGCGCCCGGAAAGTATATTCACGGCCGCCATGTCATTAGCCTCGACCATGAAACAGCCATTCCCGGTAATCGTCCGCATGTACGACAATTCCGATTCGGCTTCCACCAGGGTCAATGTCGACAATACGACTTCCTTGCCGGCGGCAGTAAGGCGCTCGCCCCATTCCAGCCAGTCCGGCAGCCGCAGCGCGCGGCGTTTGGAACAAACCGTTTCGCCAAGGTACACGATATCGACCGGCGCGTCGGCCACGCGCGCGTAAAATTCGAACACGCGCTCGCGGTCCCAGAAATACTGGATCGGTCCAAGCGAGAGTTTCATTGCCAGGGACGCGAGTACGCACCGAGGGTGTGGCAGCGTCCCTCGGCCACGTTGTCGAGTTGCGTCAGCCATTCACGCCGTGGGGTGAAATCCACCGGATTCGCAGCGCAGGCATCGATAGCGGCGCGCAGCGTGCGCGTGACCTGCGCCACGTAGGCCGGGCTGCGCTGACGACCTTCGACCTTGATCGCGGCCACCCCGGACTGATACAGCGACGGCAGGATGTCGAGCACGTTGAGGCTGGTCGGCTCCTCCATTGCGTAATACACGTTGCCCTCCACCTCAAACCGTCCCTTGCACAATGTCGGGTAGCCGGCCGGTTCCTCGGGTGCGTAGACATCGATCAATACGCCGTTCAAACGCGAACGGCGGCCGCTGGCCGACTCTTCCCATTTCACGCTCTTGGCGGGCGAACACACACCGCTCGAATTCGGCGACTCGCCGGTGACGTAGGAAGATAATGTGCAGCGGCCCTCCACCATCACGCACAGGCTGCCGAAACCGAAAACCTCCACCTCCACATTTACCCGCTTCATGACGTTCTGTACCTGTGTCAGCGACAGCACCCGTGGTAGCACCACGCGCTGCACGTTGAAGTGGCGGGCGTAAAAATCGATGGCCTCGTGGCTGGTGGCCGAGCCCTGCACCGACAGATGCAGGCGCAGGTGGGGATGGGTCTGCGTGCAGTAATCCATGAGGCCTGGGTCTGCCAGGATCAGGGCATCGATATCGAGCGTCGCCGCCTGATCCACGGCGTTGCGCCATTTTTCCCACTGCCGTGGACGCGGGTAGGTGTTGAGCGCGAGGAATACACGCGCCCCGGCACCGTGGGCATAGGCAACCGCCTGCCGTGCTTCGTTCATGTCGAAGTTGAGTCCCGGGAAATTGCGCGCGTTGGTGCCGTCACGGAAACCAAGGTACACCGCGTCGGCGCCGTTATCGACCGCGGCCTTCAGCGCCGGCATGCTGCCGGCCGGGCAGACCAATTCCATCTTTCTATTGGCTGTCATTCCTGCAAGAAGGCCTAACCCACGACGTCGAGCACACGGCGACGGAAGTTCACCTTTAAGTCCTTAGCAATTTTCTCGCATGCAGCGATGTCCACGTCCGCCAGCCCGTCAATGGCGGTCAGCGTAATATCAGGAACGAAGTCGCGTGCGCGGCGGACAAAATCAAGCATCGCCCCATAGGCACCGGGTAGTGCCGGACGACAGTGACGGTTATAGACCTCCTCGTTCTGGGCGTTAAGCGAGATGGACAGCGCATCGATTAAACCCTCGAGATCCGGGGTCACATCGCGCCCATACACCAGGTTGGCCAAGCCGTCGGTATTGAGGCGAATGCGCTGCGCCCGGTTGCGCAGATATGTGGCTACCTTGAGCAGCGTGTAGAGGCGTAGGCTTGGCTCGCCGAGCCCGCAGAACACGATCTCACGATATTCCTCCGGGTTGCCTACCGCCAGGATGATTTCTTCAAGCGTCGGCTCGCGCCGCAGGCGCAACGCATAACTCTGCACCGTCCATTCGCCATTGAACTTCGGACAAAAAGCGCAGCGCAGGGTGCAACGGTTGGTTACGTTAAGATAACGATTGCCGTGCAGGGTGTAACCGATGATCGGTATCGGCTCCGCCATTTGTGCGGAGCCTTGTGGGTTGGACATGATTCCTGCCTCTTCGCCAATAACAGCGAATGATAATCACAGGATGAATCTGGGCGCTTGATCCAGATCAAAGACGGGTCCGGGGTGTGCAAAGACCCCCTGATTTTTGGCAGAGTTACCGGGAGGCGGGTGTGGCCGTGATCTGGTAGACCGCGTGGCAGGCCACGCACTTCTTCATGACCGCATTCATCTGCTGAAGCGCATGGCGGGCGTCTGCCAAGGCTTCCGCATCCATGGCGATGCGGTCGAAATCCGCATGCACCCCATGCCCCAGCATTTTGAACTCAAGGGGGAGTTTAGCCACGAGTGTCGCGGGCACGTCTTGCGTTGCCGCCATGCCCAGAGGGCGCACGGCCTGCACAATCGCGGCGGTATCGCCGCGGTCCGCGGCTTCCAGCACGATTTGTACCGCGGAGAGAAACTGGCGCATCTCATTTAACACCAATGCCCGCTCGGCCGGGTCGAGGACCACGGCCTGTCTCCCGTCCACGGCGGTTTCGGTTTTGCCCAACACCATAAACTTGAGCACCAAACCGACGATGGTGAGCAAGAGCAGGCCAATGATGACCCAATACACGGTGGTCTTGGTTGCGCGCATTACTTTCTCCGAAAAGTCAGGGAAACTACATAAAGATGGGACACTCCGCCTTGATGCATATCAACACAGTTGATTAAGGGTCATGTCTGCTTCGCTGACAAGAATACCGTGATCATCTGAACAATTGTTTCAGGGATTCCAGATAAGACGCGGCCTGTGCATCGTCTTCACTCGGCGCCCAACCCACCCTTTCTTCTGGCGTGAGCGGCTTATAGGGGCCGGCCTTGGATTCGAAAAAAATGCTGTCGGGGGCAAGCGCGACCAGCGTGTGAAACACCCCGTGCGGAATGTTCACCCCGATATTCTCGCCCTGCGGTTCGATCACGGTCTTGGCGATGACCTTGCCCTTGCCGTCAAAAAACACCATGCCCAACTTCCCACGCAGCACCACGATGGTTTCATCCTTGCTGGGGTCGTTGTGACAATGGGGTGATATATAAGAATCCGGCTCGATGGCATTCAGCAGCCGGTGGCTCGCTTCGCTGTCCGACGCATGGAAATTGTAATTCCGGCGGCGGCGAGGCGATTCCTTTGCCTGCGCGGAAACCCTGTCCAGCAGGGGCCGGTCCATGATCTGGATATTGCTCATACCAATGCACCTGTATAGGAAGGTCAGGAAGGCATCATAGCAAAAACGACCGCTGCGTTGACGCGTCTTATCTTACCTTTTTCCCTTGTTGTATAATGCGCACCGTTTTCCAATCATTTTTTGCACGGGAGAAAATATGGCTGGTCACGGCATTCATGTACACGGTCCCCATGATCACGAAGTCGAGCATCAGGCGCAGCGCGGTCCCGGGCTGGCACAATCGGTTGCCATCTTCACGGCCATGCTTGCCACCGGCGGTGCGGTGGTAGGTTATCACGTCGCTACCACGCTGAACGAAGCCATGATGTACAAAAACGAGGCCGTGCTGAAAAAAGCCGAGGCCTCGGACCAGTGGAATTACTACCAGGCCAAGAGCAGCAAGAGCCACCTCATGGAAGTAGCGGCAGACATGGCCGGCGGTGCCAAGGCCGAGCGTTATAAGAAACAGGTCGAAAAATACAATCAGGAAAAAGAGACGATCAAACACCAGGCTGAAGTGCTCGAGGAAAAATCGAAAGAGGCCAATGAAATGAGCGCACACCTGCTACATCCGCTGCACCATTCCGAGCAAGCGATGACGTTAATCCAGATTGCGATCTCGCTCGCCTCAATCACGGTGCTAACACGCAAACGATGGCTGTTCGCCGTCGCGGGCATGAGCGCGGCGGGTGGCGTGGTGCTGGCCGCCATGGCCTTCCTTGCCTGAAACCCATGTGAAGGAAATCTTCTACGACTGGGGCGGTGCCAACGCCTGGCTGTTTCACGCCATCAATAATTTCCGTGGGAAATTCGTCGATGGGTTCATGCAACTTGGCACTTTTCTGGGCGAACACGACAACTTCCCCGTCTATCTCGCGCTCGTTATCCTGACCGCGACGGCGATCGTTGCGCGCACGGGGACGCAAAGTCCGCAAAAAGCGCACCGGGAGGCGCAGCACTGGCTTGAAGTCATCGCGGTGTTTAGCGTGGCTTACGTCATCGATGGCGCGCTTGTCCACTGGCTCAAGGAAACGCTGGACTTCCCGCGCCCTCCGCTTGTATTCCCGCCCGAGTCCCTGCATCTGATCGGCAAGCCGGAATACCGCCACAGCCTGCCGAGCGGCCACTCGGCCTTCGCGATCACCATGGCCGCGAGTCTGTGGCCGGTATTAAACCGCTACTGGCGCGTGGGTCTTACGGCGTTTGTCGTATGGGTCGGCCTTTCGCGCGTCAGCCTGGGCGTACACTTTCCCACGGATGTGCTGGCGGGTTTTCTGGTGGGATTTGCTGTCGTACGGCTGGTGCGCGCGCTGGTCATGGCGCTGATTCGATATTGGGCCAGGACGTAACAAGGTATCTTAAAAAGGTTACTCGCCTACCGTCACGTTGCGGCAGTACGTTTCCCGCAGGCGTAGGCTCGCGAAAAAGGCAACCACGGCAAAGGCGAATGACAGCCATAGGCCGTTGCGGTAATCGTTCAGGCCGTAGCGTCGTACCCCTGCCACCAGCGTTCCGTCCCACGTGAGATCCATCAACCCGCCGAAGGCCGGCTGCAGGATGGCCGCACCCAGAAACGCGCCGGTGTTCACCAGCGCAATGGCCATGCCCGCCACCGACGGCGCGACCACTTCCTTGGCGGCACCGTAGGTCACGGAAAATCCCCCGGCGCAAAAACCGAGCAGGCCGTACAACAAAAAGCCGGATGTGCCCGATGACCATGGCAACAGAATCAGCGCCAGCCAGACAAGACAGCTGGCAGCGCAGGAAACAACGACAATTGGCTTGCGGCGGCGCAGATGATCTGACAATGATCCCATTACCATCGAGCCCAGGGCGAACCCCATCAATGTGACGGTGGTGTAAAGCGAGGCCTGACCGCGCGACAAACCGAACACATCACGCATGAGCGGTACACCCCAGAGCCCGGCAAAGGCCAGCAAGCCGCCGGTCATGCCAAGGTTCGCCCAGAACCCCGGCCATACTTCGCGGTTGCGCACCACGCTCTTCAACTCAGGCAACCAGTGATATGCCCGGGGCAGGTGGGCGGCCTTGCCTTCAATTTCGCGCAACGAGGGAAACCCGGCGTCTTCCGGGCGGTTGCGCACGTAAATGAACGTCAGGAGTGCAATAACCAAAGAAAATAGGCCAGCGCCGACAAACACGTCGCGCCAGGAATACAGAAAAAGCAGCGCCGCGAGCGGCCCGGCGGCGAGTATGGCGCCGACGTTCCCGAGCAGGATCGTGAGGCCGCTGATCATCCCGTAGCGCCGTTCGCTGAACCACACGGTGTTGCTGCGCATCAAGCCGACGAATACGACCGACACACCCAAACCGACCAGAAAACGACCGAGTGAGGCGCTACCAAAATCCGGCGCCAGACCGAACAGAATGGAACCACCTCCGGCTACCAGCGCGCCCATGCCAACGCTCACGCGCGGCCCGAGTGTGTCAGCCAGCACCCCGGCCGGGATTTGCATCACGGTGTATACATAATAGTAAGTCGCCGCGAGCGAACCCAGCGCCGCCCCGGAGGTCTGAAATGCCTGCATCAGGTCGCCCGCCACCACGCCCGGCGCGATGCGGTGGAAAAATACCAACATGTAGGAGGCCACAAGAACCGCATACACGCCCCAGCGCACTGCGTGAAAACGCTGCTGCTCCGCCGGGGTGAGGGGTTTATATTTCAGGGTGGGCCTACTTCTTGTCCTTCAGCAAATCCTGAAGCCCGGTGAAGGGACTGTGGGTCGCGGCTTTTTTCTTTTCCGCACCGAGAACAATGCCCTCGCCCTGTACCAGATGCGCAAAGCGCTGGTGCTCGTTGTCGTGGCAGTAGAGGCACAGGTTTTCCCAGTTGCTGCCGTCGGACGGGTTGTTGTCGTGGTTGTGGTCCTTGTGATGCACCGTCAGCTCGTGCAGGTTTTCACGGGTGAAGTTGCGCCCGCAGCGCCCACACACCCACGGGTGCAGCTTGAGTGATTGCTCGCGGTACCCCGCGAGGCGCACATCGCGATCCTTGTGTGCCTTGGCCACAAGCTTGTCCAGCTTGCCGCTATTTAGTAGTCCGGCCGGTTTGCGCGATCCGGAGTTATCATTCGCCATATCGGTGTTTTGCAGGGATTCGTTTCGCCGATTATAAAGACATGACATGATGCCGTGAAACCAATATCCATGACTGCTCCCGCCGATATCTGTGGATAACCTAAACCTGTGGGGTCTTTTCCTGAGCGCCTTTGTCTCCGCCACGCTGTTTCCGGGCGGCTCTGAGGCCGTGCTCGCCTTCCTCGCGCATGAACACAGCTACAATCCCTGGGTGCTGTTTGGCGTGGCCACGGCGGGAAACACCCTGGGCGGCATCAGTACCTGGCTGTTGGGTTGGCTGGTAGCGCGCAAATACCCGCTCGACCATCCGCGCAAAGTCAGCCAACAGCGCGCCATTACCCATCTGCAAAAATGGGGTAGCCCGTTGCTGCTGCTTTCGTGGTTGCCGGTAGTGGGAGACCCGCTGTGTTTCGCGGCGGGATGGTTGCGTATGGGCATTCTGCCCGCCGCCCTCTTCATCGGCGTGGGCAAGGCGGCACGTTACACCGTGATCATGTTTCTGGTCTGAGGATCATATTTCCGCCGCTTTTGGTCAGAACGGAAAATAAAAAACCCGGCGCAGTGGCCGGGTTTTTTGTGAAGCCCTTCTCACTCAAAGCTAGCCTTCGCGTCGACGACGGCGCGCGACACCACCCAGCAGTCCGAGACCCGCAAGCATCATCGGCAGAGCCGCCGGAAGCGGAACCGGGACGAGATTCAGTGTCCCGGCGTAACTTCCTCCAAAGGTGCCTGTCACGGTACCTCTCATCTGCAAAACATAGGTACCGGGGGCCAATGTCGTCGCATTCAGAACGGCAACAGAGCCGGACGTACCGATCGGGCTGGTCCAAGCATCTATCGACCCGCCTATGGCAGGGCCGGTGGTAATACCCGGGTTCGTACTATAGTCATAGAGCCGCTCCTGGAAATTGGTGATCTGCAACATAGTGCCTAGATCGATCGTGGTGCTGATGGAATTCGCCGTCGCTCCAGAAACAGTAAAAATGTAGTCGTCAAAATAGCCATACACTCCCGAAAATGGAGGAGTAGGACCACCAAAGCTATTCCCATAATTACTCGAGCTGGGATTGGCCGGGATATTGATAGTCCCAGGTCCTACCGTACCGCTAGAAGTGGTGCTGTGGCTCAAGACCAATGTAGACGATAATGCCGGTCCCGCGTAGCCAAGGGCGATGCACGCCAGAGCGGGAAATAACAGCTTGGTTTTTACTGAAACCTTTCCTAGTGTGGTCCGCATTATAAGTATCTCCATTCTCCATTTACATTTATGGCTCAACGCGGAAACGTGTGGGTGATTTTTGCATGATCCGGGAGCGGTGGCAAAAAATGCGTAATGATCTTCATGGCCAGGTATTGCTCGTCGCGGAAGCCGTACGCCTTGCGCTGGATGACGCG
>Ga0315268_10000110_pt1:0-87500 | contig 93017 bp, 83 predicted proteins | sample C1_top_MG_FD_204535 | JGI IMG/M metagenome (GOLD analysis project Ga0315268, IMG submission 204535) | Sediment microbial communities from Yellowstone Lake, YNP, Wyoming, USA - C1_top | ecosystem: Environmental > Aquatic > Freshwater > Lake > Sediment | place: USA: Wyoming | collected...
AGGCCGTGGAAGTCGGAGCCGCCGCTGAGGAGCAGGTCCAGTTCCCGGGCCAGCCTCAGGTACAGGGCCTCCTGCTCCGGCGTGTGGTCGGAGTAGAACACCTCCAGGCCCGCCAGACCCAGGGCCTGCAACTCTTTTAGAAGCTCCCGCAAAGCCGCGGCGGAGCCCAGGCCCAGGGTGAAGGGGTGGGAAAGGACCGGGACGCCTTTCGCCTCCCGGATCATGGCGATGGCCTCCGCCGGGGGGAAGCGGAACTTCTCCACGTACGCCGGGCCGCCGTTCCGCAGGTAAGTATCAAAGGCCTCCTGCACCGAGCGCACGTAACCGGCCTCCAACAGGGCCCGGGCGATGTGGGGCCGGCCCACCTGGCCGCCGCCGGAGAGACGAATTACGTCATCCATGCTCACCTTGAGGCCCAGAGCGTTCAGCTTGGCGACGATCTTGGGGTTCCGGTCCGCCCGGGCTTTTTTCAGCACTTCCAGGCGGCCGTTCAGTTGGCCATCGTGGTGCTCGATGAACAGACCGACGATGTGCATGGAGTCACCGGCAAAGCGGGCGCTGATCTCCACCCCGGGGATGACCTCCAGCCCCAGGGCCTCCCCCGCGGCCAGGGCTTCGTCCAGGCCCTCCACGGTGTCGTGGTCCGTCAGGGCCATGGCCGCGAGATTCGCTTCTTTGGCCAGACGCACCACCTCCCCCGGGGCATAAGACCCGTCCGACGCGGTGGAGTGCACATGGAGGTCAATGTATGCCATGCATTTCCCCTCGTTCCCAAGCTCCTGTTTGGGAACGAGAAATAAAGATATCATCCCTTGATCAACTCCAGCATCTCCCGGACCGCCCGCTCCATCCCCACCAGCACCGCTCTTGCAATAATGCTGTGGCCGATGGAGTATTCCTCGAACTCCGGGTGGCCCCGGAAACGCTGGATGTTCCGGTAATTGAGCCCATGGCCGCACTTCACCCGGAGCCCCAGGCTCAGGGCGTGCCGGGCCGCGTGCAAAAGCTCCTCGAACAGGTGGTGGGCTTTCTTCTCCGAGTGGGCCTCGGCGTAGGTGCCGGTGTGCAGCTCCACCCAATGGGCCCCCACCGCCAGCGCGGCCTCGATCTGGGCGGCCACCGGGTCCACGAACAGGCTCACCGACAGCAGCCCCTCCTTCAACCGGGCAACGTAGTCCTTTAGGAAGGCGGCGTTCCCCGCCACCTCCAGGCCCCCCTCGGTGGTGAGCTCCTCACGCTTTTCCGGCACCAGGGTCACCAGGTCCGGCTTCACCTCCCGGGCGATGCCCAGCATCTCCTCCGTGGCCGCCATCTCCAGGTTGAGGCGGGTCTTCACCGTCTGGCGCAACAGGCGCAAATCCCGGTCCTGGATGTGGCGCCGGTCCTCCCTCAAGTGCACGATGATGCCGTGCGCGCCGGCCAGCTCCGCCAGGGCCGCGGCCGTCACCGGGTCGGGTTCGTCAATCAAGCGGGCCTGGCGCAGGGTGGCCACATGGTCCACATTCACTTCCAGTTTTGCCACGCGTTCACTCCTTGATGGGAGATGGTCTTGGGAGGAGGGCAGGGAACCCCGTTCCCTGACCTTCCCCCCAAACTCTCTACTCCCTCCGCACCTTGGGGTGCAGCAGGGCCATGAGTTCCCAGGTCTTAGACTCCATCCGGGCTGCGCCGGCCTGGTCGGCGTGGTCATAGCCCAGCAGGTGCAGTATACCGTGAATCAGGAAAAAATCGAGAAGTTGCCGCCAGGGCCAGCCGGTATCCTTAGCCTGGCGCCGGGTGGTGGCCACCGAGATGACCACCTCCCCCAGCAGGGGCGGAGGACTGCCGGGCGCGGCCGCGGTCTCCAGAGGGAAAGCAATGACATTGGTGGGGCCCCGGCGCCCGAAGGTCTCCCGGTTGAGGCGGGCCATGGCCCGATCGCCCAGGAGGGTCACGCTCAGCCCGGCCTCAGACCAGCCCAAGGCGCTTAGGATTCTCCCGGCCTTTCTCCTGAGACTCTCCGGACTTATGGGCGTTTTTCTTTGGCGGTTGCTTATCCAGATCCTCATGGCCGCGCTTTTTCTCCGGGACCTCGGGGTAGTGGATGCGGGAATGGAAGATGCCGCCCAGGATCTTGTTGAAGCTCTTGGCGATGGAGTGCAGGTCCTTCAGGGTGAGGGGGCTCTCGTCCAGCTGGCCGTCGGCAAAAACGTTGTAAATGATCTTCTGCACCAGGCCCTGGATGCGGCTCGGGGTGGGGTCCGTCAGGCTCTTGGAGGCCGCCTCCACCTGGTCCGCCAGCAGTACCAGCCCCGCCTCCTTGCTCTGGGGCCGGGGCCCGGGGTAGCGGTAGTCTTCCATCTTCACCTGGTGGGGATTGCCCGCCTGGGCCCGGGCCTTGTGGTAGAAATAGCTGATGGAGGAAGTGCCGTGGTGCTGCTGGATGATGCTGCTGATGGCCTCGCCCAGCTTCTCTTTGCGGGCCAGGTCCACGCCGTCCTTGACGTGGGCGATGAGGATCAGGCTGCTCATGGAAGGGGCCAGCTTCTCGTGCTTGTTGTCGTTGCCCAGCTGGTTTTCCACGAAGTAAGCCGGCTTCTTGATCTTGCCGATGTCGTGATAGTAGGCCGCGGCCTTGGCCAGCAAGGGGTTGGCGCCCACGGCCTCGGCCGCGGCCTCCACCATCTGGCCCACCACCAGGGAGTGGTGATAGGTCCCCGGGGCCACCAGCATCAGCTCCTTGAGCACCGGCTGGTCCAGGTTCAGGAGCTCCAGCAGGCGGATGTTGGAGGAGTAGCGGAAGGGGCCTTCGATGACGGGGGTGAGGCCCAGGGCCAGGATGCCGGTGAGGAGGCCACCGCCCAGAGCAAAGACCTCGCCCAGCAGCAGGTCCTGGGCGCTTACGGGAAACTCCAGCAATTTGAACGCGGCCAGAAGGCCCATGTTGGCCAGGCTGATGGCCAGCCCCGCCTTGATGAGGGCCCGGCGGTGCCGGCAGTTGTGCACCCCCCAGACCCCCACCAGCCCGGCCACGACAAAGTAAAGATACAGGGGAAAAGGGCGCTCCACCAGGAGGGCGGTGAGGGTGGCGCTGAGGAAAGCCAGGCCCACGCCGGCTTCCAGCCCCAGGAACATGGCCGCGAAGATGGGGGCCAGCCCCAGGGGCAGGGCGAAAATGAGGTTCTGGCCCACTTCGGGCAGGACCCGGGAGATGACGCCTCCCAGGGACACCATGCCCTTGCTCACCAGGGCGCTGCCCAGAAGCAGAGCGGCCAGGAAGGTCAGGTCCCGGACATCGAGGGCGAACTGCTTCAGGGAGAGGCGGGCCAGTTCATAGCAGATGGTCAGCAGCAGCACCAAGCTGGCGAAGATGCCCAGGAAGATGAGGATGCCCTTGCTGCGGGGATAGATGCGGCTCTGGGCCTCGAGCTTGGCCAGGTGCAGGGGGGTCAGGCGTTCTCCCTCCCGGATGAGGAGCTCCCCCTGCCGCACCTGGTAATAAACCGGGCGCTGCTCTTTCAAAGAGGCCTGCTGCCGGGCCTGGGTCTCGGCCCAGTTGGGGGTGACGTTGGGCGCCAGGAGATGCTGGGCCAGGTCGCAGATGAGCCAGCGGTCCGAGGGCGAGAGGTCCCCGGCCACCTCCCGGCAATAGCCGGCCACGGATTTCCGGACTCCCTCCAGGTCCACGAAGGAATAAGGGGGCCGCTCCGGCTGCTCCTTGAGGGAGGGCAGGCGCCGGACCAGGATCTCCCGGGGCTCCGGCTGCATCAGGGTCCGGCTGCTGATCACCCCCTGGCGGTAAAACTCCCCCAAGACCTGGCTGACCATGGCCTCAAGATACGGGGAAAACTCGGCCCGGGCCAAGAGGTGAAAGGTGGGAAGGGGGACGCTTACCCCCAGGAGCCGGTCGAATTCGGCCTTTTGCTCCACCAGGGCCTTGGAGGAAGCGGCCGCGGAAAGGCGGGCCGGCCCCCCCCGCCCATCCCGGGCGGCCCGGCGCATGGCGTCCATAGCTTTTTGAAAGCGGGCCTGCACCTTTTCCCCGGCTTGCTCGTCCAGGTCGTAAACCGGCGCGGTATTATCCAGGACCCGCTGCTGGCGCTGGATCGTGGTCTCCACGTCCTCCACCAGAAATTCCCCGGTGGCCTTGACGTTCTCCCGAGCGACGTCCCCTACCCGGTAATGGTGCAGGGGCTGGTAAGTGCGGGGAGAGAGGGTTAAAGCCAGGAGCAGACTCAGGCCCGTCAGCAGCACCAGCTTGAGGGCCCGCTCCCGTGGGGGGCTGGGCAGGTGGGGCAGAGTGAGGGACCGGGGCCAGCGGCCCCCGAGCCCCTGGGCCGACTTCAGCAGGCGCCTCAGTTTCCCGGGCGGCTCAGCCTTTTCAGGCATCGGTGAATCCCGTTTCCGGGGCGCCCCGCCGGGGCCGGCGGCTCTCGTAAGCCCGGATAATGTCCTGCACCAGAGGGTGGCGCACCACGTCCCTCTCGGTGAAGCTGATGAAAGCGATGCCTTCCACTTTGCGCAACAGTTCCCGGGCTTCCACCAACCCGGAGGTCACCCCCGGGGGAAGGTCAATCTGGGTCACGTCCCCGGTGATCACCGCCTTGGCCCCGAACCCCAGGCGGGTCAAAAACATCATCATCTGCTCCGAGGTGGTGTTCTGGGCCTCATCCAGGATGACGAAGGAGTCGTTCAGGGTGCGTCCCCGCATGAAGGCCAGGGGGGCCACCTCGATGATGCCCCGCTGCACCAACCGGGTGGCCTTGTCGAAATCCATCATATCATGAAGCGCGTCGTAAAGGGGGCGAAGATAGGGATTGACCTTTTCGTACAGATCCCCGGGGAGGAAGCCCAGCTTTTCCCCGGCCTCCACCGCCGGCCGGGCCAGGATGATGCGCAGGTATTCCTGATTCATCAGCGCGGCCACCGCCATGGCCATGGCCAGGTAGGTCTTGCCCGTGCCCGCGGGGCCGATGCTGAAGACGATATCGTGGGTGCGGATAGCCTCGAGGTAGCGCTTCTGGTTGAGGCTCTTGGGGGTGATGCGCCGCTTCATGGCGGAGATGTACACCGTGTCCAGGAAAATGTCCCGCAGCGAGGCGCTTTCCTTCTCCTGGAGGATGCGCACCGCGTACTGCACGTCCTGGGGATAGAGGGGATAACCTGCGATCAGCAGCTCGTAGAGCTCCGTCAGGACCTTGCGGGCCAGCCTTACTTCCGGCTCCGGGCCGGTCAGGCTCACCTCGTTGCCGCGCACCTGGAGCTTCACTCCCAGGCTGCGGCTGATGATGGCCAGGTGGCGGCTCTGCTCGCCGAACAGGGCCTGGGCCAGGGCGTTGTCCGGGAAGGTGAGGAGGGAGCCGGCGGGGGCGGCCCGGGCGGAGGTTTTGGGCACTGGCGGGGCCTTCAGGCGTTTGATGGCTTGATCCCCATGACCTGCCCCTGAATCCGGCGCTGCCGGGGGCGGTTGTCAAAGTCCAGCAGCACGATCTGCTGCCAGGCGCCCAGCTTCAGACTGCCGCCGGCAATGGGGATACCCAGGTCCGGCTTCAGGAACGCGGCCCGCACATGGGCGTAACCGTTGCCGTCCCCCCAGCGGCGGTCGTGCTCATAAGTCAGCCCCCGGGGAAAGAGGCGCTCAATGGTGGCCCTCAGGTCGTTGACCGCGCCGCTCTCAAATTCGATGGTGCTGAGGCCCGCGGTGGACCCGGCGATAAACAGGGTCAACAATCCGTCCCTGACCCCCGTGTCCTTGACTCGCTGGGCCACCGCCGCAGTCAGGTCCAGGATGTCGGTGCCTGAAGTGGTTTCCACTTCCAGTTCAAAAGTCTCGAGGGAAAACATTGGCGAGATTAAATTTTATCAAAGACGGGGTCAGGTCAACAACTTTTTCGTGTTCCGGGGTGAAGGAAGAGCAAAAGGGGCGGCCGCCTGCCCTGGACAGACATAAAAAGGCAGGGCCAGGCGGCCCTGCCTGATAATACCGGGCTCTCCGGTTATCGCTGGCCGGAGTCCGGACCCCGGGCTTCGGCCTGCTGGAAATCTTTGCGGCGGTCCTGCTCCAGGGACACCAGCCGTTCCCGGGCGTGCTGGATATGGACCTCATACTCCGGCCGGGCCTGCCGGAGAAAATCCTTGAAGGCCACCGCGGCCTCCTGGTAGTGGCCGGCCTGTTCGCAGACCAGGGCCTTGTTGAAATGGGCCTCCAGGTACCGGGGGTTAAGGGTCAGGGCCCGGTCGAAGTCCATGAGGGCCAGCTCCAGCTTGCCCTTTTGGCGGTAAGTGAGGGCCCGGTTGTAGTATGCGGCGGCAAACGCGGGGTTCAGCTCCAGGGCCCGGTTATAATCCGCCAGGGCCCGGTCCAGTTGGCCCGTCTTGCGGAAGGCGACGCCCCGGTTGTTGAAAATCCCCGGCGACCTGGGTTTGAGTTTCAGGGCTTGGTCGTAATCAGAGAGGGCCTCGTCATAATGGCCCAGCTCCAAGTAGGCATTGCCGCGGTGGTTGTAAGCCTCGGCGTAGCCGGGGGCAAGTTCCAGGGCCTGTCCCACTTCCGCCAGGTAGCTCTCCCAGTCGCCCCGGCCGCCCTGGACCATGGCCCGGAGGAGATGGATGCCCGTCTGCGGCGTGATTTTCCGTTCTAGGACGTCCTGGACGGCTTCCAGGGAAACCAGGGCCGGGGCATAGAAGGGGTCAGCTTCCAGGGCCTGCTGCAAGGCCTCCCGGGCCGCGGCGAAATTGCCCTGGGCTCCCTGTTCCAGCCCCTGGCGGAACGCGGCTTCCGGCCCATTGCCCCCGAGGCACACCCCCGCGCTCAGCCCCAAGGCCCACAGCAGCGCCAATACCAGGCTCCCCGCCATCTTCATGGCGCCCTCCTTTCCCGGCGTACCGAGAGAAAACCATTACGGCCCTGGCTTCAGGAGCGTTCAGCAAAATCGGCACGGCAACAGGTCGAGGCGGTAGTGGATCCCCCTCCGTGAAAATATATTTATTTACTATATAGCATAATAGTAGACTTTGTTTAAATGTCAATCTTTTTCAAAAGATAAAATCAAAAATTGTGCCAGAGGCCGTTAAGCGCTTAACATGTTGTTATTTAAGGTAATTAATGGATGGCTCAGGTCCGGGAATAATTGATTGGCATGGCGACAGATAACACAAGGTTGCTCCAGAGTTTTAATTAACTTAGAAATATCCGCTAGTTATACCACTGTCGCGCATTTTGCCGCGGTGATTCACAAATACAACATAGTTTTGTCCGGGGCCTCATAAGGGAGGCGCCCATAGCCCCTTGGGGCAGCCCCTTCCGGGGTTTGGGGTTAACTGCGGCTCCCGGGCATAAAGGCTTGACTACGGACCGGGAATAATCTACAAAATCTAAGTTTGGGAAAATCAGCACTAAATCCGGCATAGACAGGCATGGGGCTGGCGGACCAGATCAGGGAACAGCGTTTGAAGAAGCTCTCGGACCTCAGGGCTCAGGGGGTGGACCCGTACTGCAACCGCTTTACCCCCAGCCACAACCTGGTCCAGGTGGTGATGGAATACGGCCACCTGAGCGGCCCTGAGCTGGAGGCCCTGAACTATAATTTCCGCCTGGCCGGCCGCCTCATGCTCCTCAGGGAGTTCGGCAAGGCCTCCTTCTGCCACCTCCAGGACGGCAGCGGCGGCCGCCTCCAGGCCTACGTGCAGCGCCAAGTGGTGGGGGACGAAGCCTTCCAGCTCTTCAAAAGCCTGGATTTGGGGGACATCGTCGCCTTTGAGGGCACCCTCTTCCGCACCCGCACCGGCGAGCTCACCCTGGCGGTGACAAGCCTGCTCCTCCTCACCAAGTCCCTGAACCCCCTGCCGGAAAAATATCACGGCCTCACCGATGTGGAGCTGCGCTATCGCCAGCGCTACCTGGACCTCCTGGCCAATCCCGGGGTGCGGGAGACCTTTGTCCGGCGGGCCCGCATCATTACCTTGATGCGCCAGTTCCTGGAGGCCCGGGGCTTCCTGGAGGTGGAAACCCCCATGATGCAGCCCCTCCCCGGGGGGGCCACCGCCCGGCCTTTCGTCACCCACCACCAGGCCCTGGATCTGACCCTGTATCTGAGGATCGCCCCGGAACTCTACCTGAAAAGGTTGATAATCGGCGGCTTTGACCGGGTGTACGAGATCAACCGCAACTTCCGCAATGAAGGCCTCTCCGTCCAGCACAATCCCGAGTTCACCATGCTGGAGTTTTACCTGGCCTACGCCACTTATGAAGACCTCATGACTCTGACGGAGGAGCTCGTCTGTTTTGTGGCCCGGGAACTCCTGGGGGGTCTGCGCTTTACTTACCAGGGCACGGAAATCGACCTTACCCCCCCCTGGCGTCGTCTTGACCTCCGGGAGTCCCTCACCTCCCTGGGAGGCATTCCGGCTCAAGTGGTCCGGGACCGGGAAGCCCTCCTGGCCCTGGCCCGGCGGGAGGGCGTGGCGTTGCGCCCCGGGGAGGGGTACGGCCGGGCCCTGACCAAGCTCTTTGACCTCAAAGTGGAAGGGCGGCTCCAGCAGCCCACCTTTATCCTGGGCTACCCCCTGGAGACCTCGCCCCTGTCCCGGAAGAGCGACGCCGACCCTGAGGTGGTGGACCGCTTCGAGCTCTTCATTGCCGGCCGGGAGATGGCCAACGCCTTCTCCGAGCTCAACGACCCCCTGGACCAGCGGCAGCGTTTTGAGAAGCAACTGGAGGCGCGCCTGGCCGGCAACGAGGAGGCCCACGCCCTGGACGAGGACTTCCTCCAGGCCCTGGAGTACGGCATGGCCCCCACCGCCGGCGAAGGCATCGGCATCGACCGACTGGTGATGCTGTTTACGGATTCCCCCTCCATCCGGGATGTGATTCTCTTCCCGCTGCTCAAGCCGGAGAAGTAGCTTGCTGAGCTTTTTCGAGACCTTTGTGGCCCTGCGCTACCTCCGGGCCCGGCGTCAGAAAGGCTTCATTTCCCTGAGCACCTTTATTTCCACCGCGGGAGTGGCCGTGGGGGTCATGGCCCTCATCGTGGTCATCGGGGTGATGACGGGCTTCGACCAGGACCTGAAGAAAAAGATCCTCAGCGTCAACGCCCACATCATCGTCCTCAGGCACGGCGCCTCGGTCACCAATTACGCCAACCTGGCGGCCCAGGTGGAGACCGTCCCCGGGGTGGTCTCCGCCGCGCCCTTCATTTACACTCAAGTGATGTATTCCGCGCCGGGGAACATCGCCGGCGGGGTCATCCGGGGGCTGGACCTGAAGACCATCAAAGCCGGGGGCCCCCGGGGCCTCACCGTCACCCAGGGGCGCTTTGCGGACCTGGCCGAGGCCGTGCCGGAGGAGCCCCCCCGGGTGGCCATCGGCAACGAGATGTCCCGGAACCTCAACCTCAACGTGGGGGACTACCTGAACGTCGTCTCCCCCCTGGGGGCCCTGACCCCCATGGGGCGGCTGCCCCGCATGAAGGCTTTCCGGGTCAGCGCCATCTTCCACTCCGGCATGTACGAGTTCGACTCCACCCTGGTCTATACCAGCATCCCGGCCCTGCAAGAATTCCTGGGCCTGGGGGACCGGGTCACCGGCCTGGAGGTGGAGATCAAGGACATTTACGCCGCGGACCGCCTGGCGGAGGACCTCCAGCAGAAGCTGGGCCCGGGCTTTTTCACCAAGAGCTGGATGCAGATGAACCGGTCGCTCTTCTCCGCCCTGAAGCTGGAGAAGATCGCCATGTTCATCATCCTCACCTTGATCGTCCTGGTGGCCGCGTTCGGCATCGCCTCCACCCTGTTCATGATGGTCATGAAAAAGACCCGGGACATCGCCATCCTCATGTCCATGGGCGCGACGCGGCAGAGCATCATGCGCATCTTCATCCTCAAAGGCCTGGTCATCGGCGCGGTGGGCACCGTCCTGGGCCTCGGCCTGGGACTGTTCCTGTGCGCCCTGCTGAAGCGCTACGAGTTCATCAAGCTGCCCCGGGACGTTTACTACATCTCCACCCTGCCGGTGCAGATCCAGGGCTTTGATTTGACGGCCATCATCTTTGCGGCCCTGGCCATCAGCTTCCTGGCCACCCTCTACCCCTCCTGGCAGGCGGCGCGCCTGGACCCGGTGGAGGCCATCCGGTATGAGTAAAAGTGAGCAGTGAGTAGTCAGCGGTCAGCAGTTAGCAAATAGAAAAAATCAAAACTGCATATGAGCCCCGGAAAAAATAATAACCGCCAAAACTAGGAACCTTTGAATTGACGCCTCTGGGGGAAAGTGATAAGGTGGTGGCCCGCGGGTCGGGTATGGCCGGGGAGACCGTCACTGGACGGGTGAAGATACAGGTCCGGGGCCTGGTGAAGACCTTCGTCAGCAACGGCAATCTGGTGGAGGTCCTCACCGGGGTGGACCTGGATATCCCCCATGGGGAGACCCTGGCGGTAGTGGGCGCCTCGGGGGTGGGCAAGTCCACCCTGCTGCACATCCTGGGCACCCTGGAACGCCCCACCGCCGGCCAGGTACAGTGGGAAGGCCAGGAGGTCTTCGCCCTGGATGATAAGGCCCTGGCCGCGTTCCGCAACCGGAAGGTGGGGTTCGTGTTCCAGTTCCACCACCTGCTGCCGGAGTTCAACGCCCTGGAAAACACCATGATGCCGGCCTTGATTGGCGGCCATCCCCGGAAGCTGGCCCGGGAACTGGCCGAAAACATCCTGGTGCGGGTGGGGATGCAAGACCGCCTGACGCATCAGGTCTCCACCCTGTCCGGGGGCGAACAGCAGCGGGTGGCGGTGGCCCGGGCCCTGGTGCTGGGGCCGGAAGTGCTCCTGGCGGACGAGCCCACCGGGAACCTGGACTCCAAGAGCGGCGCCCGGGTGCAAGAACTTATCCTGGATCTGAACCGTGAACGTCGGCTTACTTCGGTGATCGTCACCCACAACCTGGAGCTGGCCCGGACCCTGGACCGGCAGATCACTCTGAGAGACGGTAAAGCTGTAGTATTACGGGGAGAATAAGGTGCCGCGACGCTTCATCTGCTTGCTGCTGCTGCTCCTGCCGGCAGCGCTCCTGCCGGCCTGGGCCCAAGAACCCGAACTGGTTTTCAAGAAAGTGGCGGTCATGCCCGTGGCCGTCATCAGCAAGACCCCCATGGAGCACCTGGGTGAGCGCATGCTCCAGGAAATGCAGGACCGGCTGAAGTCCGAGGGCTTCACCCTCATCTCCCAGGGAGACCTGAAAAAAGAGCTGGCCCCCCTCAAGGAGCCCTTGACCGAAGCCAGGGCCCAGGAAATCGGCCGCAAATTGGGGGCGGACCTGGTGGTCATGGAGCAGCTCCTGGTGGTGGGCGACGTCCTCTCCCTGGAGGCCCGCGTCCTGGACCTCACCGGCAAGGCCCCCCCAGCCACCCTCAAGACCCAGGGGGTGGGGCTCAAGACCCTTCCCGACCTGAGCCGCAAACTGGCCCAGGAGACCGCCCTCAAGGTCCTGGGCAAGGAGCGGGTAACCCGCATCGAGGTCAAAGGCAACCGCCGCATCGAAAAAGACGCCATCCTGGGGGTGATGCAGACCCGGGAAGGAGACCTGCTGTCCCCGGCCCGCCTGCGGGACGACCTCAAGTCCATTTACAAGATGGGCTACTTCACCGACGTCAAGTTTGACGTCAACCCGACCCCGGAGGGCCTTATCCTGACAGTGCTGGTGGAGGAAAAGCCGGCCATCAAGGAGATCATCACCAAGGGCAATAAAAAGGTCAAACGGGACAAGGTCCTGGAAGTCATGGACCTTAAGCCCTTCTCCGTGGCCTCGGAGGCCGCCATCCAGGAGAACGTCAACAAGATCCTCAAGCTGTACCGGGATAAAGGGTTTTATGAAGCCCGGGTGACTCCGGAGCTGGTCCCCATCTCCAAGACCGAGGTCAACCTGGTCCTGAATATCGACGAAGGCGGCAAGCTGGCCATCAAGGAAATCAACTTCACCGGCAACAAGGCCTTCAAGGCCAAGGAATTGCGCAAGGTTATGGAGACCAAGGAGAAGACTCTCCTCGTCTCCTGGATCACCGGCAGCGGCGTGCTCCTCAAGGATACCCTGGAGCGGGACCTGGAAAAGATCTCCGCGTTCTATTACAATCACGGCTACATCAAGGCCCGGGTGGAAGAGCCCAAGGTCGACATCAAAGGCAAATACATTTACATCACCATCCCCATCGTGGAAGGGCCGCAATTCAAGGTGGGGGAGGTGGATATTACCGGGGACCTCCTGGAAGATAAGAAGAAGCTGCTGGAGAAACTGGACCTCCCCAAGGAGAAGATTTACAGCCGGGAGGTCCTGCAAAAAGACATGACCACCCTGGGGGATATTTATGCGGATCAAGGCTATGCCGACGTGGACATCACCCCGCTGATCAGGGAAAACGACAAAGACCTGAAGGTGAACGTCCTCTTTGACATCAGCAAGGGTCAGAAGGTTTATTTTGACCGCATCGACATCGTGGGCAACGTCAAGACCCGGGACAAGGTGATTCGCCGGGAACTGAGGGTCTACGAGCAGGAGCTTTTTTCCTCCTCCAAGGTCAAGGACTCCATCAAGAACCTGCGGCGCCTGGAATATTTCGAGGAGGTGAACTTCACCACCAGCCCGGGCACGGCGGCCAACCGGCGGAACCTGAAGATCAGCGTCAAGGAGCGGCCCACCGGCACCTTCGGTCTGGGCGCGGGCTACAGCACCCAGGACCGTCTGGTGGGCATGGTGGAAGTGAGCCAGAACAACCTCTTCGGCCGGGGTCAGCAGCTCAAGGTGCAGGGCATCCTGGGGGCCATTTCCAAGCGCTTCCGGGCGTCCTTCACCGAACCCTACCTGTTCGACCGGCCTCTGGCTTTCGGGGTGGACGCCTTTGACTGGGAGCGGTCTTACAGTGAGTACACCCGCAAGAGCAAGGGGGGGGACCTGCGCCTCTCCCACCCCCTGCGTTGGAGGTACACCCGCATCTACACCATGTACCGCTTTGAGAACGTGGACCTGGAAGACCTGCGGCGCCGCTCCTCCCCCATCCTGAAAGAGGCCGCCAGGATTCACAATACCAGTTCCAGCACCATCACCCTGCGCCGGGATTCCCGGGACTCCCTCTTCGCGCCCACCCACGGCACGGACAACAGCCTTTCCGTGGAATTGGCGGGTCTGGGCGGCGACACCGCCTTCCTGCGCTATATCGCCGAATCAGGGTGGTACTTCCCCTTCTGGTTCAATACCGTGTTCGTGGTCCATGGGCGGGCCGGCTACATGCAGGGGCTGTCCTGGGGGGCCATGCCGGCTTACGAAAAATTTTATCTGGGCGGCATCGACACCATCCGGGGCTTCGCGTTTGCCCAGATCAGCCCTCGGGACCCCAGGACCCACGAGCGCATCGGCGGCGACAAGTTCGTGCAGTTGAACGTGGAAGAACGCTTCCCGCTGTATAAAAAGCTGGGGCTGATGGGGACGGTGTTTTTTGACGCCGGCAACGTTTACGGCGCCCACTACATCGGGCCCCCCCTGCGGCCCACCGCCGGGGTGGGCATCCGCTGGTTCTCCCCCCTGGGGCCGCTGCGGGTCGAGTGGGGCTACAACCTCACCAAACACCCCTTTGAAAAACAAAGCGTCTGGGAATTCACCATGGGCGGCTCCTTTTAAAGCCGCGGCCGGGGCAGTTTCCCCGGGAAGGGGTTTACTTCCCGGAAAATCTGGTAAAATCAAAGGGGAACCAACTAAAGATCCTGCGGCAGCGTCCTGACCGCCGGAAAGGCGGCCTGTGCGGGACCGCCTGCGTCCGGTCCACGGGAATCCCAGTTGATAAATTTCTTTTAGGAGGTTTAGATGCTTAAAGTTGGCATGGCGATACTGTTAACCCTGGGCCTGCTTCTGCCCCCGGGTGCGGCCGGGGCCGCAGACCTGAAGGTGGGCATTGTGGACGGCATGGACATCATCTCCAAATCTGCTGACGGCAAAAAGGTCCAGGACACCCTGAAGCGGAAGTCCGATGAATTGGCCAAGCCCCTGGAGCAGCGGCGCCAGGAAGTGACCAAGATGATGGCCGACTTCGAAAAGCAGGCCTCGGTCATGAAGGAAGACGCGCGCAAGAAAAAGGAAGAGGAAATCAACAAGAAGATGGAGGAAGTCCGCCGCCAGGGGATGGACGCGGAGCGCCAGTTCTCCCAATTCCAGGAAAAGGAACTGGCCCCCATCTTTAAGAAGCTGGAGCAGGCGGTGAATACCGTGGCCATGGATCAGAAATTGGACATCGTCCTGGACAAGCGCCAGTCCGGCTTGCTGTATATGAACCCCACTCTGGACATCACTGAGAAGGTGCGCACCAAGTTCGGTCCCTAACCCCGGTCCATGACCTACACCCTAAGTGAACTGGCGGCCCTCCTGGGAGGGGAGTTCAAGGGCCCGGCCGACCTGGCCATTGAAGGCATCGCCGCCATCGACCGGGCCACGGACAGGGAGATAACCTTCATCACCGGCCGGCGCTTTGCCAAGCTGGCCGCCCAGAGCCGGGCCGCGGCGATTATCGTCCCTCCGGAGTATGCGGACCTGCCCCGGCCGGTAATCGTGGTGCCCCGCCCCTACTTGGCCTACGCCCGGGTGGCGGCCCTGTTTGCGCCGCCCCGGCCCGGCCGCCCCGGCATCAGCCACCTGGCCTGCCTGGGGCGGGACCTCCATCTGGGCCGGGACCTGGCCATCGCCCCCCTGGTCTTCATCGGCGATAAGGTGCGCCTGGGGGACCGGGTGACCATCATGCCCGGCTGCTTCCTGGGCGACGGGGTGGAGGTGGGCCGGGACAGCCTCCTGTATCCCAACGTCACCGTCCTGGAGCGCTGCGTCCTGGGAGAGCGGGTCATCGTGCACTCCGGCACCGTCATCGGCGCCGACGGCTTCGGGTTCGTCCCGGGCCCGGAGGGCCACCTGAAGATCCCGCAGCTGGGCACCGTGGTCATCGAAGACGACGTGGAGATCGGCGCCAACTGCACCATTGACCGGGCCGCCCTGGGGGAGACCAGGGTCGGCCGGGGGGTAAAGATCGACAACATGGTGCAGCTGGCCCACAACGTCACCGTGGGGGAGCATTCCCTGATAGTGGCCCAGGTGGGGGTGTCCGGGTCCACCAAACTGGGGCGCCGCGTAGCCGTGGGGGGGCAGGCGGGCCTGGCGGGACACATTGAGGTGGGGGACGGAGTCCAGATCGCGGCCCAGGCGGGCGTCACCCACAGCATCCCGCCGGGGCAAACCGTCATCGGCGCCCCGGCCCGGCCTCACCGGGAATTCACCCGCATCAACGCCTTAATCTCCAGACTCCCGGAGATCTACCAAAGGCTGAAGGACCTGGAGCAGCAGCTTAGTGCCCTTTCCGCCCGGCGGAAGGAGGAATCGTCAACATGAGCGCGCCGCAGTCCCTGGACCTGGATGAAATTCAGCGTATCTTGCCGCACCGCTACCCCTTTCTCCTGGTGGACCGGGTCGTCAGCCTGGAGCTGGGAAAACGCATCGTCGGAGTGAAAAACGTCTCCATCAACGAGCCTTTTTTCCAGGGACACTTTCCCCGGCGACCCATTATGCCCGGGGTGCTCATCATCGAGGCCCTGGCCCAGACCGGAGGGATCCTGGCGCTGCTCTCCACCCCGGAGCACCTGGGCAACCCCTCCATCTTCCTCATGGGCATAGACAAGGTGAAGTTCCGCAAGCCCGTGGTCCCAGGCGACCAGTTGCGCCTGGAGGCGGAATGCCTGCGGGGCGGGCAGAAATTCTGGCGCATGCAGTGCCGGGCCTTCGTGGACGGGACTTTGGTAGCGGAAGCGGAACTGATGGCCGCCATTGGCATAGGAGGGGAAAATCAGTGATTGACATCCACCCCACCGCCATCGTCAACCAGGCCGCGGAGTTGGCCGACGGCGTGACGGTGGGCCCTTACGCCATCATCGACGGCCAGGTGACCATCGGCCCGGACACCTGGGTGGGACCCCACGCGGTTATCCGGGATTTCACCGTCATCGGCGCCCGCTGCCGCATTTTTCAATTCGCGGTCCTGGGGGAAATCCCCCAGGATTTAAAGTTTAAAGGGGAGGAATCCCAGCTCCTCATCGGCGACGACAACACCATCCGGGAATTCGCCACCCTGCACCGGGGCACCGCGGGGGGCGGCGGCGTCACCCGCGTCGGCCGGGGCAACCTCCTGATGGCCTATACCCACGTGGCCCATGACTGCCAGTTGGGGGACGGCGTCATCATGTCCAATGCCGCCAGCCTGGCGGGCCATATCGTGGTGGAGGACCACGCCATTTTGGGCGGCCTGTCCGCGGTGCACCAGTTCTGCCGCATCGGCACCCACGCCTTCGTCGGCGGCTGCTCCGCGGTGCACCGGGACGTGCCCCCTTATGCCATGGCCGTGGGCAACCGGGCCAAGCTGGTGGGCCTGAACCTGGTGGGCCTGAAGCGCTCCGGCATCCCCGACGCCGCCATCCAGAGTTTAAAGCGCGCCTTTGACCTGCTGTTCCTGTCGGAGTACAACCAGAAAGAAGCCGTCAAGATGATCCGGGAGGAATTCCCCCAGGTCCCGGAAATCCAGAACCTGCTGCGTTTTCTGCAGAGCAGCGAACGAGGCCTGCTGCCGGCCGATGTCCGAGAAAATCGGCTTAATCGCGGGTAAGGGCCAGTTCCCGCTCCTCTTCGCCCGGGCGGCCCGGAGCCACGGCTGCCAGGTGGTGGCCATAGCCCACCGGGGCGAAACCGACCCCGCCCTGGCGGCCCTGGCCGATGAGATTCACTGGCTCTACGTGGGCCAACTGGGCAAGGTCATCCGGCTCCTGAAGGCCGCGGGCGTCACCCGGGCGGTAATGGCCGGGGGCATTTCCCGGGGCCGCCTCTTCACCCAGTTCCGCCCGGATCTCCGGGCCCTGAGCGTGGTCCGCCGGGCCGGAGCCGGCAAGGACGACCGCTTGCTCTCGGAGGTGGCCGCGGAGCTGCAGCGGGAAGGCATTACCGTAGCCCCTTCCACCTTGTTCCTGGAGGACCTGCTGGCGCCGCCGGGCCGCCTCAGCCGCCGGGCCCCCTCCTCGGAAGAGATGCAGGACGTGGAGCTGGGCTTTCAGGTGGCCAAGGAGCTGGGGCGCCTGGACCTGGGCCAGTGCGTGGTGGTGCGCCGCCAGGTAGTGGTGGCCCTGGAGGCCATCGAGGGCACGGATGAATGCATCCTCCGGGGCGGCCGCCTGGCGGGCCCCGGGGTGGCAGTGGTCAAGGTGAGCAAGCCCGGGCAGGACCTGCGCTTCGACGTCCCGGCCGTGGGTCTGAAGACCGCGGAGACCTTGGCGGAAGTCAAGGCCGCGGTCCTGGCCGTGGAGGCGGGCAAGACCCTGATCTTCAACAAAGAGGACATGCTCCGCCGGGCCGACCGCGCCAAGATCGCGGTCTGGGGCCTCTGATGACAGCTCCTGGCCAGGGGAGGGCCGGATGATCACGGACCTGGAAGTCATCTTGCGGCTGGTGTTGGCCTCCTTCCTGGGAGGCATTGTGGGGCTGGAGCGGGAGGTGCATGGCCGGCCCGCGGGGGTGCGCACGTACCTCCTCCTGTCCCTGGGGTCAGCCCTGATCATGGTCATGTCCGAATACCTCTTCCTCAAGTACAAGACCGGGGTGCCGGGCCTCAGCCTCTCCGTGGACCCGGGCCGCATCGCCGCCCAGGCCGTCACCGGCATCGGCTTCCTGGGGGCCGGGGTCATCATCCGCTACAAAGACTCCGTCCGGGGCCTCACCACCGCAGCCTGCGTCTGGGTGGTTTGCGCCGTGGGCCTGGCCGTGGGCGCCGGTTTCTACCTTTACGGCAGCGTGGTCACCGGTTTCACCCTCCTCTCCCTCCTGGCCCTGAAGTTGGGTGAGCGCCGGCTGAGGAAAGACTGGTACCGGGAAATCGAGATCGTCTCCGCCGACCTGCCGGGCCAGATGCAGCGCTTTCAGGATGTCATTGAACAGCATCAGTTCGAGGTGGTCAACTTCGGTCTGAAGCGGGACCTGGAAAAACAGGAGATGACGGCCAGCTTCCTCCTCAGAGAGCGCACCCTGCGCCCGGGCCGCCAGGTCCTCCAGGAAATCTTCGAGATGGAGGGCGTCAGAAAGGTGGACCTGGGCTGAGGCCGTGGATTGCCCCCCACTCCTTCACCTGTTCCCCCTTTGCTCCTTTCCCCCCTCATCAAGGCGGCGGCGTGCTCCATTCAGCGGCCATGGTGGTTTTGGCGCCCAGGTTGAAGCTGGAGCCGCCTCCCCCGCCCCCGAAGAGCGCCAGGGCGTTGGGCAGGAGCAGTAACCTCACCGGGATGTTCCGGAGTTCCACCGCCACTTGAGCCGGAGAGGCCCCCAGGTCCCAGGTGTAAAAGAAGTTGCTGTTCAGGGTCAAGGTCAGGCTGCCGCCGCCGGGCACCTTGAGGCGGCAGCGGTCCAGGTAGTCCTGCACCACCTGCTGCACCTGGCTGCGGCTGTTTTCCGCCGCGCCGCTGGCGCCGGCCCGGGCCGCGGCCCGGGCCCCCTCCCGGGAGGCGGTCACCAGCACTTGTTTTTCCCAAAAAAGAAAGCCCAGGTCCGCAATTCCCGCCAGCAGCAGCAGGAGCGGGGGCAGGGCCAGGGCCAATTCCAGGATGACGTTGCCCCCTTGGCCCCGGCCTGAAACGCCCGGTTTGGCCCTGGATCCCCTTCTTTCCACCCAAAACCTCGCCTTCAGGGGAACCTCTGCGCCCCCCTCAATAATTTCGGGTGGAATGGGGCCGGCCTTTAATCCGGCGGCGGCGAGTCGGCCCCGGGGCGGTAGGGGGCCAGGCGGAATTCCTGGAAGAGGTGGGGGGGGTATTCTGCGGCCAGACGCGACGCCAGGTGGAAGTGCAGGTCCCAGGCCTCATCTTTGCTGTGGGTGGCCACTGCCAGAGCCGGGCGGCTCAAGGACCGGGGGAAATAGAAGAAGTTGGCCTCAAAGACCGCGGTCTCAAACAAGCCTTCCCCTTTGCAGATGGTGGAGACCACGTAACGCCGCCGGGTGCGTCGGTTCTTGACTTTATTGAACAGCCCTTTCATGGAGAACTGGACCGCCTCAGGACTCTTCCTGGCTCTGGGCCCGGGGCTTGCGCCGGCTGGCGGCCTTCTTCTTGGCGGGAGGCGCACCCGCGGAACCCATGACCACCCGGGAGGACCGCTTCTTAACCGCCGCGGTCTTTTTCCCGGTGTGGGTCTTGGCGAACCAGAGCTTTTCCTCCGCGGGCGGCAGCTTGGCGATGGGGGCGCCGCTCAGCTCAAAGCCCTTCTCGATGAGGGGCCGGAGGTCCGCCCATTTCTGCTTGCTGCCCATCATGGCGACGATGATCTCCTTGTCGCCGTTGCGGAACAGCCCCACGTAAGTGTGCTTGGAGGCGCGGGTGTAGCCGGTTTTCCCCGCCACCGCCAGGGGGGTGGTAAAGAGAAAACGGTTGTGATTCCTGAGCTCCCGGTCGCCCTGGATGGTGTAATACTTGGTCTCCATGATGCGGGCCAGCTCCGGATTGGCCAGCGCCCGGCGGAACATCAGGGCCAGGTCCTGGGTGGTGGAGAACTGGTTCTCCGCGGGCAGGCCGTTGGCGGTGGCCAGGGTGGTGCGGTAGGCCCCCCACTCCCTGACCTTGCGGGTGAGTTCCCGGGCAAAAGCTTCCTCGGAGCCGCTTACCTTCTCGGCCAGGGCCCGGGCCGCGTCGTTGGCCGAGGACAACAGCAGGGCGTAGAGCAGTTCTTTGACCGTGTAAGTTTCTCCCGGGTGGAGGTTGATCTTGGAAGCCGGGGCCGCAGCCGCGGTGGGGCTGACCACCACCTTGTCGTCCATCTTCAGGCGCTCCGCCACCAGCATGGCGGTCATGACCTTGAGGGTGCTGGCCGGGGGATAGAAGAGCTGGGGGTTCAGGGACAGGAGCGCCTGGCCGGTCTTGGCGTCCATGATATAAAAGGACTTGGCGCTGACTTCCAGGTCTTCCGCCCCGGCTGCGCCGGCCAGCAGCAGGGCCGCCGCCAGCACCAGAATCCCCCATTTCCCCGATTGCCCCATAGTCCCCCCGAGGGCCATCCGCCAGCCCTGTTGCTTTTTTATCTTACGTAAAATTGACCGCGTTGGCAAATCGAAATGCGGGGGCGGGCCGGTCCGGCGCCCGCCAAACCCGGTGAATCGCCGGGGAGGCCCAGCGCCTCAGCCGAACCGCCCCAACTCCTTCAGGTAGTCCTGGGGCGGCATGAACCCCGCGAACCGGTGCAGTTCCTGGCCCTCCGGGGAAAATATTAGGGTGGTGGGGGCCCCGGTGACGTGGTACTTTTGCACCAGGTCCATATGCTGCCGCCCTTCCAGGCGCACCGGGATGAAACGGGTGTTCAGGGCCAGGGCCACTTTCTCGTCGCTGTGGGTCTCACGGACCAACCGGGCGCAGTGGGGTCAGCCCTCCAGGTGGAGCTCCAGAACCACCGGCCGCTGCTGTTCTTTGGCCTCCTTCAGGGCCGCGTCCAAACTGTCCCGCCAGTAAACCACCGCCATAACCATCCCTCCTTTAGCAATACTTTTGTCAAGATAAGCCCGCCGCCAGCCAAGGCAAGGGCCCCGGAGGCCGATATTCCCTGCCCCCTCCCCCGGCCTTGTGGTATCATGGGGAAAAATGTCCGCCCTTTTCCTGCTCCTGACCCTGGCGGCCCTGGCCTACCAGATCATCTCCCTGATTTGCCTGGGGCGCTTTTTCCGCCTCCTCCTGCCCGGCGGGGCCGTTTCCGGTCCCGGCATCACCGTGTTCAAGCCACTCAAGGGCCGGGAGCCCTCCACCCGGGAGTGCCTGGCCAGCTTCCTGGCCCAGGACTACCGCCCCTTTCAGGTTATCTTCGGCGTGGCCGACCCCGGGGACCCGGTGCTGCCCCTGCTCGAGGAACTTCAGGCCGCCTTTCCCGGGGTGGACATGGACGTGCTCATCTGCTCCGAAACCCGGGCCCTCAATCCCAAGGTCAGCAACCTCCTGCAGATGGAGCCCCGGGCCAAATACGGCCTGCTGGTGCTGGCCGACGCCGACGTCAAGGTGGGTGCGGATTTCCTCTCCCAGGCCGCAGCCGCCCTGGCGGACCCCCGGGTGGGCCTGGTCACCTGCCCTTACCGGCCCGGCCCCCCGGCCACTTTCGGGGCCCGCCTGGAGGCCCTTACCATCACCGCGGACTTCATGCCCTCCGTGGCCACAGCCTACTATACCGAGGGCGTCCGCTTCGCCCTGGGAGCCGCCATGGCCCTGGGCCGGAAGACCCTGGACGGGGTGGGCGGCTTCGCCGCGGTGGGCGACTACCTGGCGGACGACTACCAGCTGGGGCGCCGGGTGGCGGACGCGGGGCTTAAGGTCCGTCTTCTCCCTTACGTGGTGGAGACCCTGGCCCCGGAAATCAGTTTTTCCGCCTACCTGGCCCACCAACTTCGCTGGGCCCGCACCATCCGGGTGTGCCGGCCCTTGAGCTACCTGGCCTTCGGCATTACCCACGCCCTGGTTTACAGCCTTGCCTTTCTTTGGGCCGCGGGCCCCGCGCCCCCGGCCCTAACTCTGCTGGCCGCCACCCTAGCCGTGCGGGGCGCCGGGGCCTGGCTCGCGGTCCGCATCCTCGGGGCCGAAATGCCATCCTCTGCCCTTTTCCTCCTGCCCTTGAAGGACCTGCTCTCCTTCGGCCTCTGGCTGGCCAGTTTTCTGGGCCAGAGGGTCACCTGGAGGGGCCGGCGCTTCCGCCTCACCCCCGACGGCAAGCTGGCGCCGGAGTGAGGCGGATGGTATAGTGAGAGGAATCCGCGGGGAGGGACATGGGGTTGGTGGCCAGCGGTCAGTGGCCAGTCAGCATCGCTTAAAAAGAAGTTAATAATTCTGGCCACGGGCACTTTCTATCCCCCCCCCTCACCCCATTACCCGCTTCCGGAGCACACATGGATGCCAAGGCATTGGAGCGGTTGCTGGCGGAAGTGCAGGCCGGGCGCCTGTCGGTGGCCGAAGCCCTGGAGAGGTTGCGCACCCTGCCCTTCGAGGACCTGGGGTTCGCCCGGGTTGACCACCACCGCCAGTTGCGCCAGGGCTTCCCGGAGGTGATCTTCGCCTCCGGCAAGAGCCTGTCGCAAATCCGGGGGATTCTCTCCTCCCTCAAGCCCCGGGCGGAGCACGTTCTCATCACCCGCTTGAGCCCCGATAAGGCCAAGTCCCTGCAGGCCGAATTCCCGGAAGCGAAATATTACCCCGACTCCCGGGCCCTGACCATCAGCCGGGGGCCCGTCCCCGACCGGGGCCGGGGGCTGATTGCGGTGCTCTCCGCCGGCACCTCCGACATCCCGGTGGCGGAGGAGGCCCTGGTCACCGCCCGCATCATGGGCCACCGGGCTGAAGCTCTGTACGACGTGGGAGTGGCGGGTTTGCACCGCCTGCTGGCCCACCGGGAGCTGCTGGCCCAGGCCACGGTCTTCATCGTGGTGGCGGGCATGGAGGGGGCGCTCCCCAGCGTGGTGGGGGGCCTGGTGGACAAGCCGGTGATCGCAGTGCCCACCAGCATCGGCTACGGCGCTTCCTTCGGCGGCCTCGCCGCGCTTCTGGCCATGCTCAATTCCTGCGCCACCGGGGTGGCGGTGGTGAACATCGACAACGGCTTCGGCGCCGGCTACCTGGCGGCCCTCATCAACCGCAACGACTGAGAGGGAGGGCGGGGCTCCCCACCCTCCTGGGGGCGATGAACCTTCGCCCCTTTCAGAAACCTTTCCATAAAACAGGAAATGACACCCGTGCAGATCATCGCCTTCAACAGCAGCCCCCGGGATAACCGCACCAGCAAGACGGAGCTGGTGCTGCAAGCCTTCCTCAACGGCGCCCGCCGGGGCGGGGCTGCCGCGGAAACTCTGTATCTCCGGCAATACAGGATCAATCATTGCCTGGGGGACTTCGGCTGCTGGTTCAAAACCCCGGGGCGCTGCGTGCAGCAGGACGACATGAGCCGCCTGCTGTTCCCCCATCTCCTGGAGGCCGACCTGGCGGTACTGGCTACCCCCTTGTACCATTACAACATGAACGCCTGCATGAAGGCTTTCATCGAGCGCACCCTGCCTCTGGTGCCACCGCCTGGGGAGGACGCCGGGGACGGCAGCCCCCAATCCCGCCTCCCCCGGGTGGCGGCCTTGAGCGTCTGCGCCTTCCCGGACCAAGCCACCTTCCAGGCTCTGTCCCTGAATATGCGCCTGATCTTCGGAGAGCGGCTGGTGGCCGAAATTTACCGCCACTCCTCGGAGGCCCTGGCGGCGCCGCCCCTGGCGGCCAAGGTGCAGGAGGTGCTGGCCGCCGCCACCCGAGCCGGCGAAGAGCTGGTGCAGCAGGGCCGAATAAACCCTGGAACCCTGGAGGCCTTGACCCAGGACCTGGCCCCCCGGGAAGAGTTGATGCGCCTGGGTGGGGAATTTTTCCGCCGGGAGAGGGAGAAATATGTCCAGGACCGGCCCCATTGATGGGCCCCCTCTTCCAGCCCTAAACCTTCGGTTTGTTTAAGGCCCGGAGCCTCTCTTTCCGTTTCCACCCCAATATGGCGGAAACTGCCTACAAATACAGCCGGCGGCGGCGCAGCATCGGCCTGACGGTGACGGTGGAGGGGAAGGTGGTGGTGGCCGCGCCCGCAGGCGCCACCCGGGCCCAGATTGACCGGGCTCTGGAGCGGCACCAGGATTGGCTGACCCGCAAGGTGGCGGCCAGGAAGGAAGCTTTATCCCGGGTGCAGAAAGGCGCAGCCTACTACCTTGGCCAGCCTCACCGCCTCCGCGCCGCCCCGGGATTGCCGGCGGGCGTGGACTTGTCCGGCAAAGAGTTGCGGGTGCGCCTGCCGGATAAGGATACTGACCCCTGGCCCCTCCTCAAGGCCTGGTACCAGGGGCAAGCGGAGCGCCTCCTGGCCGCCCGGGTGCGCCTGTTGGCCACCCCCATGGGACTCAAACCCGGGCCGCTCATGGTGCGGGACTGGCGGGGGCGCTGGGGCGAATGCCACCTTAAACGGGGGCTGGGCTTCAACTGGCGCCTCATCCTCCTGCCCCTGGAGGTAATTGACTACGTAGTAGTGCACGAGCTGGCCCACCTCAAGGTGCCCGGCCACCCTCCGCAGTTTTGGCGGCTGGTGGCCGAGATTATGCCGGACTATGCCTCCCGCCGCGCCTGGCTCAACCACTACGGCGCGCCTTTCCTTCAGTGGCGCCTCTGAGCCCCCGGCGGCCTTAAGGTTTGGACAATTCTTGAAAAGTTGGGCCACTGTGTTAACCTGGGGCACCGGTAAACCCCGGGGCGCGGGCCAGCTCATGGTCTGGCCCTCAGGCGTCCGCCTCCCGGGTCTCAGCCGCCAGTCCATCTTGGCCACCGGCCTTACCCAACCGGCGCAGAAAGGACTTGAAAATGGCTATTATCACCATTTCCAGGGGCTCCTACTACCGCGGCAAAGAAGTGGCGGAAAAATTGGCCGACAAATTGGGATACGCGTGTATTTCCCGGGAAATCCTGCTGGAGGCCTCCGAAGAGTTCAACATCCCGGAGATTAAACTGATCTGGGCGATTCAGGATGCGCCCACCATCCTGGAGCGGCTTACCCGCTCCAAGGAAAAGTATGTGGCCTATATCCGGACCGCGTTATTGAAGCATGTGCAGAAAGACAACGTGGTGTACCACGGGTTATTCGGGCATTTTTTCCTCCAGGGCATTCCCCACGTCCTGAAAGTGCGCATTGTGGGCGACATGGAAGCCCGGGTGGCCGACGAGGTGAAGCGGGAGGGGATCTCCCCGGCCAAGGCCCGGGAAATCCTCATGCGGGATGACGAGGAGCGGCGCAAATGGGCGCTGCAGCTCTACGGCGCGGACTGGTGGGACGCCACCCTGTATGACCTGGTCATGCACCTGAAGAACATCACCGTGGATGATGCGGTGAGCCTCATCATGCATGCCCTGCAGTTCCCGGGTTTTCAAACCACGCCGGAATCCCAGGAGGCCATCAACAACCTGGTGGAGGCGGCCCGCATGGAGATGGCTTCGGTATGGTGGGATTCTGCCAAGCGGAAATAACCGCGCCCTGTAAAGGCTAATCCGGCCCCTTAAAAGAATAATTCCGCCTGATGGGTCACAAGCTCAAAGAAAAGACGCATATCCTGGTCATCAGCGCGCTGGGGGTCGTCTTCGGCGGCATCGGCACCAGCCCGCTGTATGCCGTTAAAGTATGTTTCACCGGCAACTATGCCATTACCCCCTCCCCCGCCAATGTCTTGGGGCTGATTTCCCTAATCTTCTGGTCCTTAAGTTCTGGTCGTGAGTATCAAGTATGCCTTATTCATCATGCGCGCCGACGATGAGGGGCAGGGCGGCATTTTCGCCCGGCTGGCCCTGCTGCACAAGAAGCTGGGCCCCAACCTGGGGCGGGGGCTGATCCTGGGGGGGCTGTTCGGTGCGGCCCTGCTTTACGGGGATGGGCTCATCACCCCGGTAATTTCCGTCCTCTCGGCCCTGGAGGGCCTGGAAGTGGCGACTACGCAAGCCCGGCCCCTGGTCCTCCCTTTGACCTGCGTGGTCCTGATCCTGCTTTTCTGGGTTCAAAGCCATGGAACCGGCCGGATCGGGAGATTTTTCGGCCCCATCATGATCACCTGGTTCGGCGTCATCGCCTGGCTGGGCCTCAGGGCCATTGCCAGGAACCCCGAGGTCCTGGCGGCGGTCAATCCCTACCATGCCAAGGAATTCTTTCTCCACAACGGCCTGCACGGATTTTTTCTGCTGGGGGCGGTGGTGCTCTGCATTACCGGGTGCGAAGCGCTGTATGCGGACATGGGACATTTCGGGGTAAAGTCCATCCGCCTTTCCTGGTATCTGGTAGCGCTGCCGGCTCTCCTCTGCAACTACTTCGGCCAGGGCGCTTTGATTTTGAGCGATCCCCAGACGGCCGGCGACGCCTTTTATCATCTGGTCCCCCGCAGCCTCCTTTATCCCATGGTGGCCCTGGCCACGGTGGCCACCATCATCGCCTCCCAGGCGATTATCTCCGGGGTCTTCTCGATAACCAGACAAGCCATTCAACTGGGTTTCCTCCCCCGGATGCGGGTCCTGCACACCTCAGAGATGGCTGAAGGCCAGGTGTATGCCCCGGAGGTCAATCTGATGATGCTGGTGGCCGCCCTCCTGCTGGCCCTGTTCTTCAAGGCCTCGGAAAATCTGGCTGCCGCTTATGGGATCGCGGTCACCGGCGATATGTTCATCACCTCGGTGGTGTTTTTTTTCATCACCAGGCGGATATGGGGCTGGGGCCTGGCCAGGTCCCTGCCCCTTTGCCTTTTATTCTGGACCCTGGACCTGACCTATTTCAGCGCCTGCCTGAGCAAATTTACCACCGGCGGCTGGTTCCCCCTGTGTATGGCCCTGGCCCTCATGCTGGTCATGCTCTCCTGGTGGGACGGCTGGAAAAAGCTGGCCTTGAAAGTGATGAGCCTGACCATTACCAAGGACAAGTTCATGGAGAGGGTGGCGGCGGAGAAACCGGTGCGTTATCCGGGGACCGGGGTCTTTCTCTCCACCTTCCACAAAGAAGTGCCGCCCATGCTGCTGCGCTATCTCACCCAAACATGCGCCATCCATGAAAACCTGGTGATCCTGTCCATCCTGACTGCCGATGTCCCGGAAGTGGGGGAAGCGGAGCGGCTGGAAACCCGAGAATTGGGGCACGGGGTTTACCGGGTCATCGCCCATACCGGCTTCATGGAAACCCCGGATGTGCCGCAGATCATGATCCAGGCCCGCAGACAAGGCTTGAAAATCGACCCGGATAATGTAACTTATTACCTGGGGCGGATAGCCCTGGTGCCGGCGGAGCGGAGGACCATGCCCCGGTGGCAAAGGTTCCTTTTCACGTTTATGCTCCGCAATGCGGTGAGCCGCTCCACCTATTTCGGCATTCCCCCGGCCAAGGTCCTGGAAATAGGGGTGCAGATGGAGTTCTGAAAGCCCAATGAGACTCGGTGGTCTTTCAGTAACAGCCTGAGCTGAAGAGCTTCAGGAAATCAGTCTGAACGGAGGAGGCGTGAACCCATTGAAGAATTACCGACTCAAGTGGTGGCGGCCCCTGATGGCGGGGCTGCTGTTTTTCTCGCTGGCGGGCCTGGCCCAGGCCGCGGAGTTCAGCGCCACCATCGTCACCAAAATCCACGGCCAGGAGCGCCAGGGCAAGATTTACGTCAAGGGCGACAAAATCCGCCGGGAGTTTGCCACCTCCATGGGCAATATGGTGACCATCGTCCGGGGCGACAAGAAGGTGGTGTGGATGCTGTTGCCCGGCCAGGAATTCTACCGGGAAATGCCCTTTGACAAGAACGCCAGGAGCCGGACCCTGAACCTGCCTGAGGATGAGGTCTCCAAGAAGCTGGTGGGCACCGAGACGGTGAGCGGCTATGTTTCGGACAAATATGAGACCTCGGTAACCACCGGAGCCGGCGCTGTCCAGGGCACGGTGTGGATCGCCAAAAAGCTGGAAGTCCCCATCCGCACCGAGAGCAAGGATCCTCCCTTCAGCCAGGAGTATACAGACATCAAGGAAGGCGGCGTGGATGACGCGGTCTTCGAGCTGCCTCCCGGCTACAAAAAAATGGACATGCCGGGGCCCCTGCCCCAGCAGAAAAAGTAACCGGAGATTGGGAGGGGGCGTCCCGGCGCCGCCCCCGGGAGCTGACCATGCATGAACACGCCTCGGCCCGCCAGGCCCTGGAAGGCATGATTTTGAGAGGCGACCTGGAAGGCTTGCTGAAGAGCGCTGAGGCCCTGCACGGCCACCTCTGCCCCCTGCTGGCCCTGGGGGTCAAGGCGGCGCAGTTTGCCCTGGCGGACCTGGGCGGGGAGGGGCTCGGCCTGCCGGAAGCGGCGGCCGTGGTGGAAGGCCTGAGCTGTTTCGTGGACGGCGTCCAACTGGTGACGGGCTGCACCCTGGGAAACGGCGGCCTGATGGTGAAAGACCTGGGCAAGACCGCGGTGACGGTGGCCCGGCGGGCTGACGGCGCGGCCCTGCGCCTGGCGGTGCTGCCGGACTTTCGAGAGCGCCTCTTCGCCCGCTATCCTGCGGCGGGGCCTCTGTTCCAAAAGGTAATGGTGGAGAAAACCGGCACCGAGGAGGACCGCCACCGCTTTCAGCACCTGTGGGAGGCCGTAGCCCGGCGGGAGCTGGCGGTCCCCCTTCAGGAGCAGTTTCAGGTGCGGCGCCTGCGCCTCACCCTGCCCCCACCGGGCCGCCGCCTGGAGGTCACCGCCTGCGGCGGCTGCGGGGAAGGGGTGGCGGCCTCCAGGACCCGGCTCAAGGACGGCCGGACCCTTTGCCTGGCCTGCGCCGGGGAGGACTATTATTTCCTGGACAGCCAGGGCCTGGGCCGGGTAACGGGGGGATGAGCCCGGGGCTCAGGAAGAGACCCGAACCGAGGGTGGCAACCCGAGTCAAAATGATATAATAAAAGTCCTCTTAGTAATCCGGCTTTGAGGCCACCGATGTTTAGGGCAGGAAGGCTTATAGCCCTGGCTCCGCTGTTGTTAATCCTGGCCGCCCCCCAGGGCGGGGCGGCGGTGGAGTTCTCCGCCCAGATGATGCTGAAAGACGGGGGCAAGCTGATGCCGGGCAAGCTCTACGTCAAGGACGGCAAGATGCGCCAGGAATTCCTGGACGCAGAGGGGCAGTCCATCACCATCGTGCGGCAAGACAAAAAGCTCGTCTGGGTGCTCTTGCCCGCGGACAAGACCTACGTGGAACTGCCCCTGAAGTCCCATCTGCCCGGGCAGTTCCTGCAGGTCCCCCCGGACGCGGTGAGCAAGCGACTGGTGGGCCAGGAGACGATGAACGGCTACCAGGTGGAGAGATATGAAGTCACCGTTCCGGGCGCCGAAGGGCTGCAGAAACAGACCTACTGGGTGGCCACCAAGCTGGGGATGCCGGTGAAGATGGTCTGCGACCAGCGGAACTTCTGCCTGGAATACCGCAGCATCCGGGAGGGCCAGGTGGCGGAGCGGCTGTTTGAGGTGCCCCCTGGCTACCAGAAACTGAGTTCCCTCCCCGGAGTCAAGGTGGATCAATAACGGGGCCGTCATTCCCGCTCCCGTCCCCGGCTCCGGCTGCGGCCCCCAAAAGATAGGTCGCCCCGTCCAGATCCCCCTGCCCTCATTCCGAGGGACGCCAAAATCCCGCCTGGGCTTCCTGCCCGGGAGGCGTCCTTGCCTGCCCATGGCCGCGTGGCTATCTTTTGAGGAAATCTTAGCAGCTGTCCGGGAGCATGAGCGATGAAGCAGAATGGCAAGGAGACTGCGCCCTGCCAGGTTTGCGGGCAGGAAAAGCCCCTGGGCGACCTGTGGCCGGGGTATCTGGTCAAGGGCGGGGTCCTGAAGACCATCAGGAAGAAGCAGCCCCGGTGGTCCGAGGAAGGCTACATCTGCCTCCCGGACCTGAACCGCTTCCGGGCCGAATACGTGGAGGACGTCCTGGAAGAGCACCTGGGGGAAGCGGCCACTCTGGAGAAAGGGTTCCTGGAGAGCCTGAAAGAGCAGGACCTGGTGTCCCGGAACATCAACGTGGCTTACGCGGAGGAGCTGAATTTCTGGCAGCGCCTCTCGGACAAGGTGGCGGAGTTCGGCGGCAGCTGGCCCTTTGTGCTGGGTCTGGTGGGCACCATCATCCTGTGGATGGTGGTCAACTCCTTGGTGGCCATCTTCCAACCCTTCGACCCCTACCCTTACATTTTCCTTAACCTGGTGCTGTCGGCCCTGGCCGGCATCCAGGCGCCCGTCATCCTCATGAGCCAGAACCGCCAGGATGCCAAGGACCGGCTGCGCTCGGAATATGACTACCGCATCAACCTGAAGGCGGAGTTGGAAATCCGGCACCTGCATGAGAAGCTGGACCTGCTCCTCTCCAGCCAGTGGCGGCGCCTGCTGGAGATCCAGCGCATTCAAATGGAGGTCATGGAAGAGCTGGCGGGGCAAGCCGGGAGAAGGCCGGCGGAATGAAGCCTCAGGCGGTGCGCAGGGCTTCCAGAAGGGGCAGGCGCGCGGCCTTGAGCGCCGGCAGCAGCCCCCCCACCAGCCCCATGCCGGCCCCAAAAGCCAGGCCCTTGAGGACAATGCCCGGGGTGAGGGCGAACTTGAAGGAAATCTCCGCAAAACTGGACCAGTTGATGGTGGACAGGGTGATGAAGTTGAGGAGGGAGGCGGGGATCAGCCCCAGGAGCCAGCCCAGCAGGCCCAGGAGCAGGGACTCCAGGAGGAAGGCCGCCAGGATGTGGCGGCGCTGGAAGCCCAGGGCCCTTAAGGTGCCGATCTCGCTGATGCGGGCCCCCACCTGGGCGTACATGGTGACCATGGCGCCCAGCACCGCGCCCAAAGAAAAGATGGCCGTCAAGACCAGGCCCAGCAACCGGATGAAGGTGGCCAGCCGCCGAGACTGGGCCTCGTAGAACTCCACCTCCCTCTGGACCTGCACCGGCAGCCGGGGGTCGGACTCCAGGCGGGCCTTCAAAGCCGCAAAGTCCGCCGGGTCCCGGAGGCGCAGGACGGCGATGGAAAAGACCTGGCGCCGGAAGGCCTGCAGCAGCTGCTCCACGTCTCCCCAGATTTCCGAGTTGAAGCCGGTGTTGCCCGCGTCGAAGACCCCCACCACCCGCCAGGAGCGCAGGGCGAAGCGCAAACTCTCCCCCAGGCCGGCCCCCTCAAAGCGCCGGGCGATCTGGGCCCCCACCATGACCTCCTGGGAGCCGGCGCGGGGGAGGCGCCCCTGGGCCAGTCGCACCTCCCGCCGGAGCTCCAGGGACGCGGGCTGCACCCCCCGGATGATGACGTTGCCTGGTTTGCCGGTGCCCCGGCGGGCCAGGTTCACCAGGATGATGGCCTCGTTGGCCGCCAGGCGGCGGCCCTCCGCATCCAGGGCCACCTCCGGCTGGGCGTTGATGATCCCGGCCTGGGTGCGGTCTATGGAGCTCTGCACCTCGGACTCGGACCCCGCCCTCAGCACCACGGCGTTGTCGTAGGAGCCGGTGGCCACCAGGGTGCGGCGCAGGCCCTCGGCCAGCATGAGCACCGCGGCAAAGACGAAGACCACCAGGGCCATGCCCAGGGCGGTGAGGAAGGTGGTGAGGCGCCGGGCCAGGAGGTTGCGGTAGCTATAAGATAGTGGGATGGGCACGATGGGTTGTGAAGATAAACTGCCGACGGCAGAGATAAGCTGGTGAAGCTGCCGTTAATAATAAGGATTGTGGAACCAGGGGTTAAACCATTCCCTTAAGGTGGGGTCGTCGTAATACCACTCCGGCGGTATGGTTCCTGGCCCGGAGGGGACTACATGGGCGGCCCGCGGGTAAGGTTGGTAGGTCCCTCCGGCGCAACCCGCCGCAACAATGAGAAGCAGCATGAACAGACCATACAGGATTTTCATGGCGGAGGTAAACTCGTTTCTTGGCCTGCTGCTCGGACGCCGGCCTTTACGGCTTAATATAAGCTCTATCCAGGGCTTTTCAAGGACCGCAGCCTCAGATTTTCATAAATTCCTCCAAGGCCGCGGGCAGGTTCCGTGCAGGGGACCCTAGGCTTCACCCCACCTTGCCCAGGGCCCGGGCGATGCTGACCCGGGCGGCCCGCCAGGCGGGAAGGAGCGCGGCCAGCAGGCCCACCCCCAGGGTGACGGCCAGCCCCAGGGCCAGGGTGCCCCGGGTCAGGGGAAAGACCCGGAAGTACTGGCCCAGCTGGGTGCGGAAGACGTGCACCGCGGGGAAGGTAAGGCAGAGCCCCAAGAGGCCGCCGGCCAGGGCCAGGAGCAGGGATTCCCCCAGGATCAGGCCCGCCAGGTGGCGGGCCCCGAAGCCCATGGTCTTGAGCACCGCGTACTCCCCGGAGCGCTCCCGGGCGCTCATGGCCATGGTGTTGGCCAGCACCACCAGGATGACGCCGATGACCACCCAGGAGACCACCCGGATGGCCGTGAGGATGGCTTCGCTCATGGAGATGAACCCCAGGACGAAGGCCTGTTCCGTTTCCGTGATGGTTTCGGCCAGGGAGTTTTTGAACATGCCGTCAATCTGGGCGGCCACCTGGGGGGCCAGGTCCGGGCGGGCCACCTTGACTATGTACCAGCCCACCTGGTCAGCACGGGGGTGGTTTTGCTGCCGCATGGCTTCATTCAGGTAGTCGTAGTGGAAGAAAAACCGGCCTTCGTCGGTGGTGGGCTCCTGGCCGGTGTAGATGGCCCTGAGGATGAAACGGTACTCCCCGGGATAGACGGTGCCGGTGATGATGATGGCGTCGCCCAATTTCCAGCCGTAGCGCTCGGCCAACTGGCGGCCGGCCGCGGCCCCCCGGCGGTCCGCCAGGAAGGCCCGCATCTGGTCCGGCGGCATGACGTACTCCGGGTAGAGGTCAAAATAGCGGCGCACGTCCACGGCAAAACGGGGAAAGAAGTGCTTTTCGTCGATATAGGTGCCGCCGAACCAGGTACCCCAGGCCACCCCGGCGACGCCGGGCAGGCCCTGGATGCGGGGGAGATAGGCCATGGGCAGGGGAAACATCAGGGAAATGGCGTTCCTGGTCACCAGGCGGGCCGGGGAGGCCGCGGACACCCCGGAATACCAGGCGGCCACCACGGTGCGCAGCAGGCAGAAGGCCAGGACCGCCACCGCCAGGCCGGCGACGGTGAGCGCGGCCCGCAACGGGTGCCGCCAGGTGTTGCGCCAGGTCAGTTTGAACACGGTTTCCGGTTTTCTGTTTCCGGTTTTCTGTTAGATAGCGAAGACCTTTTTTTCAGCCCACTTTGTTCAGGACCGGGGCGATGGGGACCCGGACGGCCCGCCAGGCCGGCAGCACCGCGGCCAGGACCCCCACCCCCAGGGCCACGGCCAGGCCCAGGCCCAGGGTGTCCCCGGTCAGGGGAAAAGCCCCGAAATACTGGCCCACGGAAGCCGGGAACATCTGCACCCCGGGGTAAGTCAGGGCCAGGCCCAGGGCGCCCCCCACCAGGGCCAGGAGCAGGGACTCCCCCAAAATGAGGCCGGTGAGGTGCCGGGGGCGGAAGCCCAGGGTCTTCAGGACCGCATATTCCCCCCGGCGCTCCCGGGCGTTCATGGCCATGGTGTTGGCCAGCACCATCAGGATGACGCCGATGACCACCCAGGAGACCACCTGGACGGCCACCAGGATGGCGGAGGTCATCTCCACGAAGCTCATCTGGAACGCGGCTTCCGTTTCCGTGAGGGTTTCGGCCAGAGAATTCTTGAAAATGGCGTCGATTTTTTCCGCCACCGGCGCGGCCAACTCCGGCCGGGCCACCTGCACCAGGAACCAGCCCACCTTGTCGGCCATCTCCGGCATGGTCTTCTTCAGGGTTTCATTCAGGTAATCGTAGTGGAACAAAAACTGGGTCTCGTCGGTGGTGGGCTCCCGGCCGGTGTAAATGCCCCGGAGGATGAAGCGGTACTCCCCGGGGAAATAAGTACCGGTGAGCACGACGGCGTCCCCCAGCTTCCAGCCGAAGCGGGCTGCCAGCTTGCGGCCGGCCAGCGCGCCCCGGCGATCCCGCCCCAGGGCCAGCTTCTGATCTTCCGGCACCAGAAACTCCGGGAAGGCGTCGAGGATGCCGGGGAGCGAGGTGGCGAACTGGGGGAAGAAGTGCTTCTTGTCGATGTAGACGCCTTCAAACCAGTAGGAATAGCCCACGGTGGTGACTCCGGGCACGGCCTGGATTTTGGGCAGGTAGGCCAGGGGCAGGGGAAAGGCCAGGGAGACGGCGTTCCTGGTCACCAGGCGCACCGGCGAGGACGCGGCCACCCCGCCGTACCAGGCGGCCACCACGGTGCGCAGCAGGCAGAAGGCCAGGACCGCCACCGCCAGGCCGGCCACGGTGAGGGAGGCCCGCAAAGGATGCCGTAGGGTATTGCGCCAGATGAGCTTAAACATGGTTCAAAGTTTAAGGTTCAAAGTTCAAGGTTTTTGTCCAGGTTACAAACTTTGGACTCTGAACTTTGAACCTTGAACTATTTTATTCCATCTTCCGTCGCCAAAATCTCCAGAGCCCGGAGGCCCACGTCGATGAGGCGCCGCTCCCCCAGGCGCAGGAGCGCGGGGGTGGCGAACGTCTCATGGATGCGGTTGGCCACCACCTGGCAGGCGCCGCCGGCGCGCAGCGGATAATCCGAAACCCGGGCCAGGGTCAAATAGGCGCTCATCTCCATCTCGAAGTTCAGGACCCCGGCCCGGCTGAGGCGGGCCACTCTGTCCGGCTCCAGGGCGGGGAAGCCGGGGACCGTGCGCCCCTGGCCGGCGTAAAAGTCCCCCGTGGTGCAGGTCAGCCCCACATGATGGGGGACTTTGAGGAGCTGCGCCGCCTTCTTTAAGGCCGCCAGGACCCGGGGGTGGGCCCGGGCCTGGACCCGGGCCGGGGCGTAGTAGCGGGTGGTGCCGTCATCCCTGAGGGCCCGGGAAGTAATGACCAAATCACCCAGGGCGATGTCCCCCCGCAGGGCGCCGGTGGTGCCCAGGCGGATGAAGGTGGCGTGGGGCACCAGTTGGGCGGCCTCCACCATGGCGATGGCGCTGGCCGCGGTGCCGATGCCGGTGGCCATTACGGACACCGGAATACCCTGGTAAGTGCCGGTGAGAGAGAGAAACTCCCGGTGGCGGCGGCGGACGGTGACCCGGTCGAAACGGCGGGCGATCCTCCGGGCCCGGTCCGGGTGGCCGCAGGTGAAGATGTACGGGGACAGGTCTCCGGGGCCGCAGTCCAGGTGATAGTAGCGTCCCTGGGCGTTGGTAAGGAGCCCGGCGTTCATCGGCAAAACCGCACTTCAGGCTCCTTCGGGAAGAAGCTGGCCCTTGATGAGGCGGCGGATGCGGGCGGCATGGGACGCGGCCTCGGGGTCGTGGGTGACGATGATGATGGTCTTGGCGAACTCCCGGTTGAGCTGGGCCAGCAGGTCCATGATCTCCCCCGCGGAGGCCCGGTCCAGGTCCCCGGTGGGCTCGTCCGCGGCGATAAAGACGGGGTCGGTGACCAGGGCCCGGGCGATGGCCACCCGCTGCTGCTGGCCGCCGGAAAGCTGAGCCGGGTAGTGGTGGCGCCGGTCGCGCAGGCCCACCAGCTCCAGGACCAGGTCCACGTGCTCCCGCCGCTCCTGCCGGGGCAGGGAGGTGAGGAGCAGGGGCAGCTCCACGTTTTCGAAGGCGGTGAGGACCGGGATGAGGTGGTAGAACTGGAAGACGAAGCCCACGGCCCGGGCCCGCCAATGGGCCAATTGGGCCTCGGTGAGCCCGGTGAGGTCCTGGCCGTTAACCACCAGGCTGCCTTTATCCGGGCGGTCCAGGCCGGCGATAAGGTTCAGCAGGGTGGTCTTGCCCGAGCCCGAGGGCCCCATGAGGGCCAGGAACTCGCCGGCCTGGATGGTCAGGGAGATGTCCTGGAGCACCGGCAGCTCCTGGCCCCCCCGCCAATAGGATTTGAAGAGGTGGTCGATGGCCACCAGGGGCGGGGCCGCGGCTTCGGGTTCGGGGCTCACGATTCCTTGACCTTCACCCGGGCGCCGTCCGACAACGAGGCGGGGGGATTGACCACCACCTTGTCCCCCTCTTTGAGGCCGCCGGTGACCTCCACCAGGTTTTCGATGGCCGGCCCGGTCTCCACCGGCGTCAGCTTCACCCGGGGGCCGGCGAGGACAAAGGCGAAGTTCCTACCGTTCCTGGTTATCAGGGCCGCCTTGGGCACGGCCAGGCGGGGGGCGCGCTGGGAGGCTTCCAAGGGCCGGGAGAGAAAGGCCACCTTGGCGCTCATCTCCGGGAGGATCCTGGGGTCGGACTCCAGAAACTTCACCTTGGTGAGCACCGTGGCCTTGGCCCGGTCCGCGGTGGGCACGATCATGTGCACCTCCCCGGCAAAGCGCTTGCCGGGGATGGCGTCCAGGGAGATTTCGCAGGGCTGGCCGACCTTCACCTGGTCCAGGTTGGCTTCGGCCACGTCGGCCTCCACCATGATGGAGTTGAGATCCGCCAGGGTGACCACCGCGGCCCGGGCGTTGACCGCGGCGCCGAAGGGGGCCACCACTTCCCCCACCTCGGCGTACTTGGTGGTGACCACGCCGTCGAAGGGGCTGCGGATATAGGTGTACTCCAGGGCGGCCTGGGCGTTGGCCAGGGCGGCCTCCGCGGTCTTGATGTGGGCCTGGGCGCTGGCCACCCCGGCCTTGGCCTTGTCATAGCGGGCCACCGCGCTGTCGAAGTCCTGTTTGGCCACCAGGTCCTGGGCCACCAGCTCCTTGTAGCGCCGGTACTGCAGCTCCGCGTCCACCAGCTCGGCCCGGGCGTTGTTCAGGCCGGCCCTGGCCTCGTTGATCTGGGCCGCGGCCTGGTTCCGGGCGGCCACCAGGTCCTCATTTTCCAGGCTGGCCAGGACCTGCCCCTTTTCCACCCGGCTGCCCTCTTCCACCCCCAGGAAGGCCAGGCGGCCGGTGCTCTTGGAGGACACCGCGGCCTTGCGCTGGGCCACCGCGTAGCCGCTGGCGTTGAGCACCGCGTAGGCCTGGGCCGGGTAGAGCTTGGCCACCGTGGCGGTGGCCACCTCCTGGGCTGGGCGCAAGGGGCCCCAGAGATACAGGACGGCAAGGAGCAGCGCCACCGCTCCCAGCACTCCCAGGAGCAGGCGGGTGCGCCCCGGGGCCGGGGGCCGGCCTTCCTCCTCCGGCCGCCGGATGCGCAGGCGGTTCAGGTCAGGGAACACAGTGGGACTTCCTGGACAAATTTGGCCTCCCGACCTTTGCCGGTGCGGGAGGCTCATAAATTTTAACATTGCGGGGGCAAAATAGCAAAGCCGGGTTAGACCTCCTTTATTCCCGCGGCGGTGACGGCAAGGAACCGGTAGGGCGGGCCGAGGTATTCGTCCTGTCCCGCCAGCTTCTCCATCCCTACTTTGGCTGTCTCCACCACTTGGGACAGGGGCGCCTGCTGCTTGAGCAATTGGTGCAGGCGGAACTCCAGCCCCATCCGCCGGGGCAGGGGGAAGACCGGCGTGGCCCGGTTGTACTCGATCTTGGGAGGCTGGGGGCGGTCCCAGATGACAAAAAGGCGGCCTGGGTGGGCCGCACCCTTCAGGGAGTCCTCGGCCGCCACCAGGTACATGTTGATCACCGGGTCCAGGGGCAGCTTTTCGCACATCTTGCGCAGGATTTCATCGTAGCGCCCGGTGAAATAGGGGATGGCGGCCTCCACTAGGGCGTCGGGGTCGGTAAGCTCTTCCGATTTGGCGAAGTCGGCGAAATCCCGGCACCGGTCATGGGCTTCCAGGGCCCCGGCGGAAGCCAGGACCACGTGCGAGCCCAGGGGTACCAGCCGGTCCAGGGTGAGGTGCTGCTCTTCGCCGTCGGGAGCAAAGGCCACGGTCCTGCTGTCCGCGGCGATGAAGACGCCGCCCGCGGCCACGCAGGCAATCAACTGGCCCATAAGAACCCCCTTTACTTAGAGAGATGATTTCCCTTTAAGTTAAGGCGGGCTCGGGCCGTGGCCAGGCCGCGGCGCCGAAAAGGGGATGGCTAATGCACGCGATCCGGTTTGGGGGCGGCCGGGGGGGTGGGGCGGCCCTGGGCTTCCCCCCCCGGCGGGGGCTTGGGCTCCATCTGCTGCCGCAGCTTCCGGAAGTAGGCGTGCAGCTTGCGGATTTCCTCCTGCAGGGCCTCCAGGACCAGGTCCAGGGCCTCCGGGACGCAGCCGCCTTCCAGGAGTTGCCGGGCCTGCTCCAGCTTGGCGTCGAATTCTGTCGACGGGGGTTGATGTGGCATGGTTGTTCCTTTGGAGCTGATAAGCAATTCCTGTGCCATCCTTTATAAGATAATATATCCAGCGATGGTGGCTGGTTAGCCATAAAGCCTGCGGGCTGCGCCGTCCAGAATCTGAACATCCTGGCCACCCTTTTAAACATGGCCCGGGGAAGGCCGCGGTTTGCAATTCGCCAGGGATCATGTTACTTTAAGGCAAATCGCGGCGCTCTGGGCGCGGGAAAGGGAAAAGCATGACTACGGACTATGAGGCCGCACCCACGGACGCCGAACTGGCGGAGCGGGTCCGCCCCCTGGTGAACGACATTTTGGAGCGCTTCAACCAGGAGGCCGTCTCCCCCTCGGAGGCCGGCATGGTGATTCTCTCCCTCACCTACCGGCTGCTGGGGGTCTTGGCCGAGGCCCCCGAGGCCCGGCGGCTGTTCATCATGTCCCTCATCAACCTGATCAACAACTACCTGGCCGGCGAGATGGGCGATTAGACCGCCGGCGCCCCCATTCTCTGGCGGCAGTATGGCAGGCAGGGCCAACAACATCCTGGAGCTCATCGGCGTCACCCCCATGGTGCGCCTGAACCGTCTTAATCCCAACCCCCGGGTGGAGGTCTATGTCAAGCTGGAATACTTCAACCCCGGCGGGTCGGTGAAGGACCGGCCGGCCTATGCCATGATCGAGGCCGCGGAGGGCCGGGGGGAACTGACGCCGGAAAAGACGGTCATCGAGGCCACCAGCGGCAACACCGGCATCGGCCTGGCCCTGGTGTGCGCCGTGAAAGGCTACCGCCTGCTCCTCACCATGCCCGAATCCGCCTCTCTGGAGCGCAAGCGCATCCTCAAGGCCATGGGGGCCGAGCTGCTGCTCACCCCGGCCCACCTGGGCACGGACGGGGCCATTGAGGAGGCCTACCGCCTGGCCCGGGAGCAGCCCGACAAATACTTTCTGGCCGACCAGTTCAACAATCCGGCCAATCCCGCCTCCCACGAGGAGACCGGCCGGGAAATCTGGGAGCAGACGGACGGCCAGGTGACCATGGTGGTGGCCACCATCGGCACCACCGGCACCCTCATGGGGCTGTACCGCTACCTGAAACAGCAATACAACCCCGCCATCCGCGTGGTGGGGGTGGAGCCCTACCTGGGGCACGCCATCCAGGGGCTGAAGAACCTCAAAGAGTCTTATGTACCCGGGATTTTCGACAAGAGCAATACGGACGAAATCGTCCACGTGGAAGACGAGGAGGCCTTCGAAACGGCCCGCAAGCTGGCCCGCCAGGAAGGGCTGCTGCTGGGGATGAGCTCCGGCGCGGCGGTGGCTGCAGCCCTGCGCCTGGCCCGGGAGCTGGAGAGCGGCCTCATCGTGGCCATCGCCCCGGACAGCGGTGAACGCTACCTCTCCACCCCCCTGTATGCGGAAAAGGAAGTCCCCACCCTGAGGTTTTACAACACCCTGGCCCGGGCCAAGGACGCGTTTGACCCCCTGCGGGCCGGGGAAGCCACCACCTTCACGGATGGGCCGGCCCTGTACACCCACCTCTCCCTGGGCGCGGCCCGCCGGCTGGTGCTGGCCGACCTGCTGAGCCGCTACTTGCGCTTCCGGGGCCTCAAGGTGCGGCGGGTGGTGAGCCTCATCGACCTGGACGACCGGGCCATCACCGGCGCCGCAGCCGCGGGCCAGGACCTTAAGACCTTCACCGGTCATTACCGCCAGGAATTCTTCCAGGACCTGGAGGCCCTGCGCATCGAAGCCGGCGGCCTCTACCCCCTGGCCTCGGACCACATCGAGGATATGGTCAACCTCACCCGGCGCCTGTTGGAGAAGGGGTTTGCCTACGAAAAGATGCGCTCCGTGTATTTCGACATTTCCCGGTTCAAGAATTATGGCCAGCTCTCCGGGGTGGACCTGAGCAAGATCCGGGTGGGGAAGACCGTGGACCTGGACGAATACGCCAAGGAGAACCCCCGGGACTTCACCCTGCTGAAGAGGGCCAAGCTCTCGGAGCTGAAGGCGGGCCTCTCCTACGCCACGCCCTGGGGCAAGGTGCGGCCTTCCTGGCACCTGGAGTGCGCCGCCATGGCCCTGAAGCACCTGGGCGGCACCGTGGACTTCCACGTGGGGGGGGTGGAATCCCTGTTCCCCCACGACGAGAACGAAAACGCCCTGTTCGCCGCAGCCACGGGCAAACCCCTGGCCCGGGTGTGGCTGCATTGCGAACGGGTGCTGAAGGACGGGCGTCCCCTCAAGGAGGAAGACGCGGCCTCCGTGCGGGACCTGCTCCAGGGGGGCTTCCGGGGCGAAGAGGTGCGCTTCTTCCTGCTGGCCACCCACTACCGCAAGCCCCTGGCCTTCAGCGCCGCCAACCTCAAGGCCGCGGCCCTGGCCCGGGCCCGCCTGGATAACTTCCTTTCCCGCCTGACCCTGGTGACCGGTGCCGCCTCCGCGGACCTCGGCATTGAAGAGCGCCTCTTCCAGTTTAAAAAAGAAGTCACCGCCGCCCTGGATGATGACCTCAATATCTCCCGGGTCCTGTCCGCGCTTTTCGCCCTGGCGGGGGAGGTCAACGCCGACATCGACCGGGGCCGTCTGGGCCAGGCGGCCGCGGCGGACGTCCTGAGCCGCCTCCAAGAACTGGACGAAATCCTGGGAGTGATGAATTTCCCCCAGGCCTTCCACGATGCGGCCATTGAAGCCCGCCTGCAAGAACGGGAAGAGGCCAGGAAACGCAAAGACTTCGCCGCCGCCGACCGTATCCGCGCCGAACTGGCCGGCCAGGGCATCGAAGTCACTGACACCCCCGCCGGCCCCCGCTGGCGGCGGCGGTAGGGAGATGAAGAGTTGTGGGGGAGGGCAGGGAGCAGCGCTCCCTGCCCTCCCCCACACCCCCTCCCCACCCTTTAAGGGGCTGGGACAGGGGCCTGACGGCCACTGTCCCAGCCCAAAAAATTAGGAGATTGTCAAGATGACCCCGGAACACTTCTGGTGGTGGCCCATGTGGTGGTTCCCCTTCTTTGCGCCCATTTTCTGGATTGTCCTGGTCGTCCTTTGCCTGTATTTCTTTTTCGGCCGCGGGCGCCGGCCCTGGGAAATTTATGCCGGGAAAGACACGGAAACGCCCCTGGACATCCTGAAGAAGCGGTACGTCAAGGGGGAAATCACCAAGGAAGAGTTCGAGCAGATGAAGCGGGATATTCTGGGGTGACGGTTAATCGATGGTCGGGACGAGAGGATTTGAACCTCCGACCCCAGCGTCCCGAACGCTGTGCTCTACCAGGCTGAGCCACGTCCCGACGCCTTAAATTTAACGCAAAGGACCCGGCCGGGCAAGAGAAAAGAGGGAGAGAGGGCACACGGGTGCAGGGTAAACCAAGGATCTCAAGGAGGAGTGCGGCCCCCCTCCTCTCCCTGCTTCTCCTGGCCCTGCTTTTCTTATCACCGGGCTGCGGGTCGCCGGAGGAGGAGCGCACTTACGGGGGGCCGGACACGGGGCCGGCCTACGGCGACCTGTTCATCGACGCCTCCATCGGCGACGCCAACACCCTGCTGCCGCCCCTGGCCTCCGACGCCGCCTCCCACGGCATCGCCTCCCTGATTTACAGCGGCCTGCTGAAGTACGACGGCGACCTCAGCCTCAAGGGCGATCTGGCCGAATCCTGGGAGGTCTCCCCCGACGGCCTCACCATCACCTTCAAGCTGCGCCGGGGGGTGAAATGGCATGACGGCGCCCCCTTTTCCGCCCGGGACGTGCTCTTCACTTACCAGGTGATGGTGGACCCCAAGACCCCCACCGCCTACTCCGGGGACTACCTGCAGGTGAAGAAGGCGGAAGCCCTGGACGACTACACCTTCCGGGTCACCTACCCCAAGCCCTTTGCCCCGGCCCTGGGCAGCTGGACCCTGGCCATTCTGCCCCGGCACCTCTTGGAGGGCAAGGACATCACCGCCTCCTCCCTGAGCCGGCAGCCGGTGGGCACCGGCCCCTACCGCTTCCAGGAGTGGCGCACCGGGGAGAAGATCGCCCTCACCTACAATCCCGAGTACTTCGAGGGCCGGGTCTATCTCAACGGCTATATCTATCTCATCCGGCCGGACCTGGCCACCATGTTCCTGGAGCTCAAGGCCGGCAACATCGACCGCATGGGCCTCACCCCCCTGCAATACACCCGGCAGACGGAGTATCCCAAGTTCCAGCGGATGTACCAAAAGTACCGCTACATCCCCTTTTCCTACATCTACCTGGGCTACAACCTGGAGGACCCGCGCTTCGCCGACCGCCGGGTGCGCCAAGCCCTGACCTGCGCCATCAATAAGAAGGAAATCATCCAAGGGGTGCTCCTGGGCCTGGGGGAGGAGGCCACCGGCCCTTACAAGCCCGGCACCTGGTACTACAACCCGGACGTGCCCCGCTTCGACTACGATCCGGAGAAGGCCAGGGTGCTGCTGGCCCAGGCGGGCTGGCGCCCCAACGGCCAGGGGGTCCTGGAGAAGGACGGCAAGCCCTTCGAGTTCACCATCCTCACCAACCAGGGGAACGACATCCGCCTGCGCACCGCGGAGATCATCCAGCGGCGCCTCAAGGACGTGGGCATCCTGGTGAAGATCCGCATGGTGGAGTGGGCCGCGTTTCTCAAGGAGTTCATCGACAAGGGGAAATTTGAAGCGGTGATGCTGGGCTGGAACACCGGTCTGGATCCGGACCAGTACGACATCTGGCACTCCTCCAAGACCAAACCCGGAGAGCTCAATTTCATCCATTATAAGAACCCCCGGGTGGACGCGCTGCTGGAAGAGGGGCGCCACACCTTCGACCGGGAAAAGCGTAAACAGGCATACTACAAACTGCAGGAGATCATCGCCGAGGACCAGCCCTACACCTTCCTCTTCGTCCCCGACGCCCTGCCCGCCATTTCCAAGCGTTTTCGGGGCGTCAAGCCGGCCCCGGCAGGCATCGACTACAACTTCACCAAGTGGTACGTGCCCACAGGGGAGCAGAAATACACCCGGTCACCGTATTGAGACAAAGGTGACCAGGGAATAACAAAGGATTGACTCAGATATCGAAGTGCCTGGCGCGGGGAGGAGGAACATCCTCCCCGCTTTGGCAACAAAGCTTATTTGAACTGCGGATAGCTGCACACCAGCCGGTATTTGTACCCCAATAAAATGTTCCGATATCCTTAGTCTAGCTTATCTTTATCCTTGGACTCACGATTGAATAAGGCTTAAAGGTCTCAGGATCCGGTTCAGGTTCTAAGCGCCAGCTCCTCCACCAGGCGGTCTGCGAAGGCCAGGATGAAGTCCCGCTGGGCCCGGGTGGCGTAGCCGATGCAGGAGCAGCGCATGGTCTCCCGGCTGCGGATGAGGAACTCCAGACGCAGGAACCCGTCCCCCAGCTCCACCGCGAAGCGGAAGGGCCGGCACTCCGGGTGGGCGAACTGCTCCGGGCTGAGGAGGTCTTCTGTCAAATCCACCCACCAGACGTCCTCCAGGCCCGAGGGGGTGGCGTGGCCGTTCAGGTACTCCCGGAGGCGGGGCAGGTCCCCCCGGCGAATTTCGTCCAACAGATACTGCCGCACGGTTTCTCCTGCTTTCCGAGTCTAGCGGAATTTTATTCCCCCCCTTGGCAAAGGGGGGCAGGGGGGGTTAAGTGGCTGCAATCCCCCTTTCTCCAAGGGAGACTTAAGGAACCCCCATGTCTTGCCTAGGAGGGCCGGGTGTGGCGGGGAAAAGGCAGGTACTCCACCGCCGGCACCTGGCGAGTCTGCTGGGGGAAAAGGGCCATGAGGTCGTAAACCTCCTTGGGCATGTCGCTGGACACCGGCAGCCCCAGGGCCTTGGCGGCGTCAAAGGTGATGGGGTAGTCGTGGGTCCAGGTGCCCTCGGCCAGGAGACGGGCCAGTTCGTCGGCCTTCTGGGGGGTGAACCTCTTCTCCAGCAGTTCCCGGATGCTGTTTCTCACCTCGGCGATGGCCCGCTCGGCCTGGTCCGCCAGGATGAGGGTGTGGTCGTCCAGGTCGGCCACGGGTTTTTTGGCCACCGCCCGGAGGAGGCTGGCCGCGGGAAACTGCCCCAGCTGGGGGTCCAGCGGCCCCAGCACCGAATGCTCGCCCATGACGATTTCATCCGCGGCCAGGGCGATGAGGGTGCCGCCGCTCATGGCGTAGTGGGGGACGAAGACGGTGACCTTGCCCGTCCGCCGGCTCAGGGCCCGGGCGATTTGCAGGGAGGCCAGCACCAGGCCGCCGGGGGTGTGCAGCACCAGGTCGATGGGGGTCTCCGGGTCCGTCAGGTGGATGGCCCGGATGACTTCCTCCGAGTCATTGATGTCGATGTAGCGGAAGATGGGGAAGCCCAGGAGGGCCATGGTCTCCTGGCGGTGCACCATGATAATCACCTTGGAGTTGCGCTGCTGCTCCAGGGCCGCCATGAGGCGCTTCCGGGCCAGCTCCCGGAACTTTTGCTTCAGAAGCGGCTGCAGGACGATGAACATAATGAAAAACCAGAAGAATTCGGTGGCGCCCATCATTCCTCCCGAGGTTTGCCCCGACGGTGCCCGGCGTCCACCGCAGCGTAGGCCCACAGGCCCACCAGCAGCGCCAGGGGAAAGTAGAACAAGGGATGGGAGAAAGTGTCCCCCGCCAGGGCCCGAAGGATCTCCAGGGTGAGGGGCCGGGGGTAGAAGACGTTATAATACTCCTGGCACCACAGCGCCAGGCCTCCCAGGAGCAGGACCACCAGCAGCAGGTTGGCCCCCAGAACCAGGAAGATGCCTTTTTTCCGGTCCTGGTTGTAGAGCTGCCCCAGCCCGGGGAAGACCAGGGCGGACAGGAGAAAGGCCGTGATTCGCTGGCGCATGTTTAAATATAAGCTGAATTGCCGGGGGGGGTCAAGGGGCGCCAGGGGAGAGACCCCGGACCCCGGCCGCGGTGCCATAACTTAGTTTGATTTTTCCCGGCTCCCTGGGGTATCTTAGAAAGATGGACTATAAAGCAACGCTGAACCTGCCCCGCACCGACTTTCCCATGAAGGCGGACCTGCCCCGGCGGGAGCCGGGAATCCTCAAGCGCTGGGAGGAGATGGATCTGTATGCGCGCCTCAGGGCCCAGGGCCGCGGACGGGGCCGCTTCATCCTGCACGATGGCCCCCCGTACGCCAACGGCCACATCCACCTGGGGCACGCGCTGAACAAGATCTTGAAGGACATCATCATCAAGTCCCGGCAGATGGCGGGGTTTGACTGCCCCTACGTGCCCGGCTGGGATTGCCACGGGCTGCCCATCGAACACCAGGTGGACAAGGAGCTGAAGGCCAAAGGCGGGAAGCTGCCTCAGACGGAGGTGCGCCGGCGCTGCCGGGCTTACGCGGAGAAGTTCATCCAGGTGCAGCGGGCGGAGTTTCAGCGCCTGGGGGTGCTGGGAGACTGGCACCGGCCCTACCTCACCATGGCCAACGGTTACGTGGCCGCCATCCTTAAAGAGTATGGGGAGTTCTTTTTCCAGGGCGCGGTGTACCGCAGCAAGAAGCCGGTGCACTGGTGCGCCACCTGCTTGACGGCCCTGGCGGAGGCCGAGGTGGAGTACGAGGAGCACCGCACCCCGTCAATCTTTGTCAAATTTCCCCTGGCGAGCCCGCCCCCCGGGGTGCCGGAGCTGGGCCAGCACCGGACCTCCCTGGTCATCTGGACCACCACCCCCTGGACCCTGCCGGCGAATTTGGCCATTGCCGTGCACCCGGATTTTGAGTACGCCGGGGTGGACGTGGGCGGGGAGGTGCTGGTGGTGGCCGCGGACCTGGCTGGCGGGGTGCTGGCTCTGGCGGGGCGCAAAGGGCCGGAAATTTTCCGGATGGCCGGGCGGCGGCTGGAGGGGGCGGTGTGCCGGCACCCGTGGCTGGAGCGGGAGTCCCGGGTGATCCTGGCGGACTACGTCACCCTGGAGGCGGGCACGGGCCTGGTGCACATCGCGCCGGGCCACGGCCAGGAAGACTACGACAGCGGCCGCAAATACGGCCTCAAACCCTACTCCCCGGTGGACGACCAGGGCCGGTTCACCCCGGAGGTGCCGGAGTTTGAGGGTCAGTCCGTGTGGGCGGCCAACGCCGGCATCATCGCCCTTTTGCAGGAAAAAGGGCGGCTGCTCTCGGCCGCGGAGGCCACCCACAGCTACCCCCACTGCTGGCGGTGCAAGCAGCCCATCATCTTCAGGGCCACGGAACAGTGGTTCATCTCCCTGGAGGCCAACGGCCTGCGCCAAAAGGCCCTGGCTGCCATTGACGCCGCGGTCTGGACCCCCCGCTGGGGGCGGGAGCGCATCTCCCAGATGGTGGAGCGGCGGCCCGACTGGTGCATCTCCCGGCAGCGGGCCTGGGGGGTGCCCATCGTCGCCTTCCACTGCCGGGGCTGCGGCGGGGTGCTGCTCACCCGGGAAATCCTGGACGGCATCCTCGCCCGGGTGCGCCGGGAGGGGGCGGACTTCTGGTTTGCCGAGGAGGCCGAGGCGCTGCTTCCCGAGGGTACGGCCTGCCCCCGGTGCGGCGGGGGCGAATTTGCCAAGGAGACGGACATCCTGGACGTCTGGTTCGACTCCGGGGTGAGCTGGGCCGCGGTGCTGGAGCCGGACCCAGCCCTGGGGCTGCCCGCGGACCTGTACCTTGAAGGCTCGGACCAGCACCGGGGCTGGTTCCACTCCAGCCTGCTCACCGCGGTGGGCACCCGGGGCCAGGCCCCCTACCGGGGGGTGCTGACCCACGGCTTCGTGGTGGACGGCGAAGGGCGCAAGATGTCCAAGTCCCTGGGCAACGTCATCGCCCCCCAGGAGGTTATGGACCGCTACGGCGCCGAAATTCTGCGGCTGTGGGTGGCCGCGGAGGACTACCGGGACGACGTGCGGCTCTCCAATGACATCCTGAAGCAGTTGGCCGAGGCCTACCGGCGCTTCCGCAATACCGCCCGGTTCATGCTGGGGAACCTCTACGACTTCGACCCCCGGGCCCTGCTGGTGCCCCCCGGGGAAAGGGAGGAGCTGGACCGGGTGGCCCTGTCCTGGTATGCCCAGGTGCACGCCCGGGTCCTGAAGGCCTATGGAGACTACGAGTTTCACCTGGCCTTCCACCGCCTGCATCAGTTCTGCGCGGTGGAGATGTCCGCTCTGTACCTGGACCTGCTGAAGGACCGCCTCTACATCTCCCGCCCGGACGCCCCGGCCCGGCGCTCCGCCCAGAGCACCCTGTGGGAGATTTTAGAGGGCCTGACCCTCCTCATGGCCCCCATTCTGTCCTTCACCGCGGAGGAGGTGTGGGAATTGCTGCCGGGTGAGGGCCGGGCGGAGAGTGTGCACCTGGCGGCGTTCCCCCTGGTGCCCCAGGGGTTTCCCGACGAGGCCCTGCTGGCCAAGTACGACTTCCTGCTCAAGGTGCGGGCCGACGTTAACCGGGGCTTGGAGGAGGCCCGGAAGGAGAAGCGCATCGCCACCGCGCCGGAGGCGGCCGTCACCCTGGTGGCTCTCAATGACGGCCTCTACCAGAAGCTCCAGGGCCAGGTGGCGGAGCTGCTGGTCCTGACCCAGGCCGCGGCCTTGCGGGTCCTGCCTCCGGGGGAGGCCGGGGGGCTGGCCGGCCGGCGGGGGGAAGAGGCAGAGCTCCTGGTGGCGGTGGAGAAGGCCCCGGGGAGCAAGTGCGTGCGCTGCTGGTACACCTATCCCGATGTGGGCGCTGACCCGCGGCACCCCCAGGTGTGCGGCCGCTGCCGCCGGGTCCTGGAGGGCCAGGGATGATGGGCCGCAAGCTGGCGCTGCTTCTGCCCATCGTGGTGGCGGGGGTGGCCCTGGATTTGGCCACCAAGCTGTGGGTCGTGGAGGCCCTGCCCCTGGGGGCGCAGATACCGGTGATCGACGGCCTCTTCAACCTGGTGCATGTGCAGAACCGGGGAGCCGCGTTCGGCCTCCTGGCCCATTGGTCTCCGGCCTTCGGCCGCCTGTTTTTCATTGCCACTACGGGCCTGGTGATCATGGTGGTGGGCTACCTCTGGTGGCGCCTGCCGCCGGGGGGCGGGCCCGCGGCCCTGGGCTACAGCCTGATTCTGGCCGGCGCCCTGGGCAACCTCATGGACCGGGTGCGCCTGGGGGTGGTGGTGGACTTCCTGGACTTTTACTGGGGCCGTTACCACTGGCCGGCCTTCAACGTGGCGGACAGCCTGGTGTGCCTGGGGGCCGCGTTCCTGGTATGGGCCATCCTCGCGGAAGAGAAGGACGATGTTTCCCGTACTGCTTAAATTCGGCCCGGTGAAGATTTTCACTTACGGTTTCTTCCTGGCCCTGGCCTTCCTGAGCGCCATTTACCTGTCGGGGCGGGAGGCCCGGCGGCTGGGGATCCCCACCCAGGTGTTCTACGACCTGTGCTTTTATGCGGTGCTGGCTGCCATTGTGGGCTCCCGCCTCCTGTATGTCCTGCTGGAGTGGCCCTCCTTCGCGGCCCATCCCTGGAAAATCGTGGCTCTGTGGGAGGGCGGCCTGGTGTTTCACGGCGGCCTGGTCCTGGCGTTGGCGGTGACCATCTTTTACATGCGCGTCCACGCCCTGCCCTGGCGCACCACTCTGGACGCGCTGGCGGTGGGCATGCCCGTGGGGCAGTTCTTCGGCAGGGTCGGCTGCTTCATGGCGGGGTGCTGCTACGGCTCGCCCGCGAGTCTCCCCTGGGCGGTGACCTTCACCTCCCCGGAGACCCTGTGCCCGGTGAAGGAGCCGCTGCACCCGGCCCAGCTCTACGAGGCCTTCCTGGCTCTGGGGGTCTTTGGCATAATTTATTGGCTGCGCACCCGGAAACGTTACGAGGGGCACCTGCTGCTGACCTATTTTTTCCTGGCGGGCGCGGTGCGCTTCACGGTGGAGTTTTTCCGGCATCCCGGGGACTACCGGGGACCGGTGTTCTTCGGCTGGATGCCCGCCACCCAACTGGTGGCCCTGGGCATCGCCCTGGTGTCCGGGAGCCTGCTGCTCTATTTTCTCCGGCGCTTCAAGCGCGGCCCCCAGGTTAGAGCCCGGACCGCCCCTTGAGCGGCCCGGAAAGGAGAGAGCACGTGCATTTACGCCGGTGGCTCACGGCCCTGGTGCTCCTGCCGGTACTGCTCCTGGTGCTCCTGAAGGGCGGCCGCTTCTTCTTTGTGCTGGTGCTGCTCCTCGTGAACGGCCTGGCCCAATGGGAGTTCCTGGGGATGTTCACCCCGGAGTCGGACGGACCCCGGCGCTTCAAGGCCATCATCCTGGGCTCCCTGGTGGTCCTGGGCTTTTGCACCGCCTCCCCCGTCGGCTTCCTGTGCAAACCCGGCCAGGTCATGGTGTACGATCCCTCCAAGATTCTCTTCCTCCTGGTGTGGTGCCTGTTCTTCTTGTTCCTCTTTTACCTCCTGAGCTACACCCACCTCAAGGAAGTGGGCCGGGACCTGGCGGTGAACGCCCTGGGGCTCCTTTACCTGCCCTTTCTGTTGGGGCACCTGGTGTGGCTCCGGTACCTGTTCCAGGGAGAGTGGTGGATTTTGTGGCTTCTCATCGTCACCTTCGCCGGGGACACCGCGGCCTTCTACGTAGGCCAGGCCCTGGGTAAGGCCAAGCTTTACCCGGAGGTGAGCCCGGGAAAGACCTGGGCCGGCGTCTGGGGGGGCCTGGCCGCCTGCCTCGTCGCCGGGGTGCTGGCGGGAAAGTGGCTCCTCGCGGGAATGCGCCTCCCCTGGCTGGTCATGCTGTCACTGGCCCTGGGGGTGGTGGGAATCTTGGGGGACCTGTTTGAATCCATGCTCAAACGCCAGGCCCAGGTAAAGGACGCCGGCCAGGTCCTGCCGGGCCACGGCGGGCTCCTGGACCGCCTGGACAGCCTGGTGTTCGCCGGACCCCTGGTGCTCTATACCCGCCTGTTCCTCCTGGGCTGGTGAGTCATGGATTCTGACCTGCGCCTGAAAATGGCGGGAAAAGTTAAGGGCAGGCCCTGGGGCCTGCCCTTGACTTTGGCGGGTGCCAGCCGCGCTTACTTGCCCTTGGCGGCCGCCGGGACCGGGGCCTCCGCGGAGGCCAGGGTGCGGCGGTAAACGCCGGTGGCCTTCTCCAGTTGGGCCATGGCCAGATTGTATTGGTAAAGGGCCATGAGGTAGTCGCCTCGGAAGCTGCCGTAGCGTTCAAAGGCCTGGAAAATGTCTTCCATCTTGCCCAGCCCCATGTCGAAGCTGCTGAAGGAGGTGATGAGCCAGCGCCGGGCGTTGACATAGGCCTTTTCCAGACCCGCGCTGGCCTTGTAGTTTTCCGCCGCCTTGCCGTGGGCCTGGGCCACTTCCACGGGGATGCCCATGAGCGCGGTGCGCTGGGTCTCCTGGAGCTTCTCCAGCTCGGCCTGGGCCTGGCCCACCTTGGCCTTGAGGATGCCAAAATCATAGTGCCACTTGGCCCCCAGCACCGGCATGGCATAATTGTCATTGAAATAGTCCAGGACATAGGGGTCCGCGTTGTACTTGCGCCCCGGGGCCCCGGCCAACTGGCCCACCACCGCCAGGAAGAAGGACGGATAGCGGTCGGCTTTGGCCGCGTCCACCAGCAGTTGCCGGGCCGCCAGGCCTTCCTTGAGCTGGGTGAACTCGGGACGCAGTTCCAGGGCGGTGCGCACGTAGGTGTCCAGCGCCGCCGGGGGCGTGGGGTTGGGCAGTTCCGGGGGCACCGAGAAGTCCTGACCCGGACCCTGGCCGGTGAGGGCCTTCAGCGCGGTATAGGCCACCTTGGCGCCCTCGTCGGCTTCGGCGGCGAATTTTTCCACTGCGCCTTCATACGCGGCCAGCCGGTAGCGGTCTTCCTCCCGGACGCTGGTGGACCTCACCGCCAGGAGGCGGTTCAGGCGCTCCCTGGTGTCGCCCAAATAGGAGCGGGCCTCCTTCACCGCGTCCTTGCCCTGCTCTGCCAGGATCAGGCCATAATAAGCCTGGGAGACCTGGAAGATGACCTCGCCCTTCTTGGCGTCCACCGCGGCTTCCTTGACCTTGACGTTCCTTTCCGCGGCCCTTTCCCTGAAGGCGATCTTGCCGAAGGTGTAAAGAGGCTGCACCACGGAAAAGTCCAGGTGCCCGAAGACGTTGACGCCGTGGACCCTGGTCTTGGAGTCTGAGAAATACAGCGTCCCGGGAACATGTCGGACTTCCGGCAGGTTGTGGACATTGGGGACCAGTCCCCCCACCGCGGTGGTGTCCAACTGCGGGAAACGATAGCCGTGGGCTTCGTTCTTCTCTTCTTGGGCCAGTTTCACGTCGCTCTTGGTGGCCTTGACGTCAGGACTGTATTGCAGCGCCATGGAAATGAGCTGCTGCAGGTTAAGCTGGGGCCCCGCAGCCCCGGCCCCCACCGGCGCCAACAGGACTGCCAGGCCCAGAACCACTCCCCCCATGCGGGCCCACCAGGTCATAGCCCCCCTCCTTGTTGCCAAGATGGCTGTTGTCCCCCAGATTTAAGGCCAGTAAGAACGGCAGTCAAGACCCAGGGCACAGCTACAGCCCCATCATAGCAGGGAAAAAAGGGAAGTTCACCAAATTTTTAAGAAAAAATGAAGAAAAGGCTGATTTATTCAGGGGCTGGACTGGACAAAATAAATTGCCGCGTGAAATTTAGCTGGGATGTGATAAAAATTTAGGGTGGAAGGAGGAGGAGGTGTCCCGGGGAAAGCGGCTCCTGGTTACGGGCGGGGCGGGCTTCATCGGCTCCCACACCGCGGACCGGCTGGTGGCGGCAGGCTACGAGGTGGCGGTGCTGGACAACCTCAGCACCGGGCGCGTCGAGAACGTGCCCCCGGCAGCCCGGTTCTTTCCCCATGACATCAATTCCCGGGAGGCCGCAGAACTCATCCGGAGCTGGCAGCCCCGGGCGCTCCTGCATTTCGCGGCGCAGGTGAGCGTCTCCTGTTCGGTTCGGGACCCCCTTGGGGATGCCCGGGAAAATATCCTGGGCTCCCTCAACCTGTTAACCGCCGCGGCCCAGGCCGGGGTGGAGAAGGTGGTCTTCGCCTCCACCGGCGGGGCCATGTACGGCGACGAAGCCCCGGCGCCGGCCAGGGAAACGGACCCGGCCACCCCGGAGAGCCCTTACGCCATTGCCAAGCTGGCGGTGGAGCATTACCTGCGGTTCTTTGGGCGCCAGCACCGGATGACCCCGGTGTCCCTCAGGTACGCCAATGTTTACGGGCCCCGCCAGAGCGGCCAGGGAGAGGCGGGGGTGGTGGCCATCTTTACGGAAAAATTCCTGGCGGGGGAGCAACCGGTCATCCACGGCGACGGCCGCCAGACCCGGGACTTTTTGTATGTAACGGACGCGGTGGCCGCGGCGCTGCTGGCCCTGGACTACCCCGGGGCCGGGGTCTTCAACATCGGCACCGGCCAGGAGACGGACATCCTGACCATCGGCCGGCGGCTCAAGGAGCTCACGGGCGCGCGGCAGGATGCGGCCCACGGGCCCCCCAAGGCGGGGGAGCAGCGCCGCAGCGCCCTGGACAGCAGCCGGGCCGCGGCAGCGCTGGGCTGGCAGCCCCAGGTGGACCTGGAGGAGGGGCTGCGGCGGACGGTGGCGGCCTTCCGGGAGCAGCGTGCCGCAATGCCTTGAGACTCTCCCCTACTTCCCGGATACCTTCTTGTCATCCCGGCGAAATCGGTTAAGTTATAAAACTTGGCCGGCCGCGGCAAAGACGTCAAGGGACAGAAAATGGAGACGATGATCGAGGTCCAAGACCTGACCAAGTATTACGGGCAGAACCTGGCGGTGAGCCGGCTCAATTTTGCCGTGGCCCCGGGGGAGATCGTGGGCTTCCTGGGTCCCAACGGCGCGGGCAAAACCACCACTTTGAAGATCCTGGCAGGGTTTCTGGCCCCCTCCGCCGGCCGCGCCCGCATCAACGGCTTTGACTGTGTCACCGAGTCCTTGCAAGCCCGGCAGTCCCTGGGGTATCTGCCGGAGCACGTCTCCCTGTATCCGGATCTGACGGTGACCCAGTTCCTCCTCTTCGCGGCCCGGGTAAAAGGAGTGGCAGCCAAAGACGAGAACGGGGAGATCGACCGGGTTACGGCCGCCTGCGGCCTGGAGGAGGTGCGCCGCACCCTCATCGCCGCCCTGTCCAAGGGGTTCCGCCAGCGGCTGGGGCTGGCCCAGGCCCTGCTGAAGATGCCCCCCCTGCTCATCCTGGACGAGCCCACCATCGGCCTGGACCCCTCCCAGATCGTGGAGATCCGCACCCTCATCAAGGAGCTGGCCGGGAACCACACGGTGATCTTGAGCACCCACATCCTGCCGGAAGTGAGCCAGTTGTGCCAGCGGGTCATCATCATCAACCGGGGGCAGATCGTGGCCAGCGACACGGTGGAGAACCTGTCCCGGCAGATGGGCCGGGGGACCCGCACCTTCCTGGCGGTTAAAGGCCCTGAGGCCGAGGTGGCCGCGGCCCTGGGGCAGGTCCCGGGGGTGGCCCGGGTGTCGCCCCAGGGGCAGGGGGCCTTTCTGGTGGAGTCCGGCAACGGCCATGAGCTCCGGCCCCTCCTGGCCCGGGCGGTGGTGGCCCGGGGCTGGGACCTCCTGGAGCTGAAGACCCAGGAATTTACCCTGGAAGAGGTCTTCCTCAACCTGGTTACGGAAGAAGGATCATGAAAAGCGTCACCTCCGGATGCCTGGCCTTGCTGCGCAAGGAATTGACGGTCTATTTCGCCACGCCCATCTTCTACATCACCGGCTTTTTCTTCCTGCTGCTGGCGGGGTACTTCTTTTACACCAACGTCCTGTACTACAGCCTCATCAGCCTGCAGGCGGCCCAGCAGGCGGCGTTTAACCCGCAGGTGGGGGGGCAGTTGAACCCCCAGCACCTGGTGTTCCGGCCCCTGTTCGGGGTGGTGGCCATCGTGCTCTTATTCCTGGTGCCGCTTCTCACCATGCGCCTGCTGGCGGAAGAGAAGCGCTCCGGCACCGCGGAGCTGCTCTTTACTTATCCCCTGACGGACTGGGGGGTAATCCTGGGCAAGTTCCTGGCCGCGTTCCTGCTCTGCCTGATCCTGCTGGCCTTCACCTGCCTCCTGATCCTAGCCTTCGCCTGGGTGGGACGGGTGGACTGGGGGGTGGTGGGGACCGGCTACCTGGGCCTGGCCCTCCTGGGCGGCGCGGCCCTGAGCCTGGGGCTGTTCGCCTCCAGCCTCACGGAAAACCAGATTGTCGCGGGAACGGTGGCCTTTGCCCTGCTGCTGCTCTTCTGGGTGGTGGGCTGGGTGCAGGAGGTGGGCGCCGGCGGGGGGCGCTTTTTCCAGGCCCTGTCCCTCATGGACCATTACGAGAGCTTTGTCCGGGGGGTCATCGACACCCGGGACCTGGCGTTTTACCTGAGCTTTATCTTTTTCTTTCTGTTTCTCACCAAGAGACAGTTGGAATCCCGACGCTGGAGAGCCTGAGCCGTGAACTGGCGGGAATTGACCAAAAAACGCACGGTGGCCTATGGGGCCGGCTCCGCCGCGACGGTGCTGCTGGTGCTGGGCATCCTGGTCCTGGTGAACCTGCTGGCCGGTCGCTATCCCTGCCGCTGGGATGCCACCCAGGGAGAGACCCAGTCCCTCAGCCCGGTGACCCGGGCCCTGCTGGCCCAGGTGACCCAGCCCCTCACCATGACGGCCTTTATCCCTGAAGGCATGGGGGACCGCCAGAACGCCCGGGAGGTCTTGAGCCGCTATACCTACCTCAACCCCCGGGTGAGCTACCACCTGGTGGACCCGGAGAAGGAGCCCCTGAAGGCCCAGCAGGCCGGCTACCGGTTTTCGGGGAATGTGCTGGTGGAGTACGAGGGCCGGCGCCAGATGGCGGACCGGCCGGAGGAGAATGACCTCTCCAACGCCCTGCGGCGGGTCCTGAAGCCAGGGACCAAGGTGGTCTATTTCCTCACGGGCCACGGTGAGCGCAGCCTGGAAGACACCGGCCGGGGGGGCCTGCAGGTGGCCCAGAAGGCTTTGGGAAACGAGGGCTACGAAGTCAAGGCTTTGAACCTCCTGACCCAGGCGGGGGTGCCCAAAGACGCGGCCGCGGTGGTGGTGGCCGCACCCAAGAAGCCCCTTCTGGCCCAGGAGGTGGGGGCCCTGAAGGACTACCTGAGCGGCGGCGGCCGCCTGTTGGTGCTGCTGGAGGCCTTTGAAGACGGAGGCCTCAAGGACTTCCTGGCGGCCTATGGGGTGGAGCTGGACAACGGCATGATCCTGGACCACAACCAGTTGACCCAAGCCCTGGGGGTGAGCCCGGTGGTGCCCTTGGTGGCCCAATACGGCCCCTCCCCCATCACCCGGGATTTCAAGAACCTGGTGACCGCCTTCCCCCTGTCCCGGCCCCTGACGGTGAAAACCGACGTCAAGGGGGTAATGCCGCAGATCCTGGCCACCACCATGCCCTCCAGTTGGGAGAAGCGGGGCAAGGAATGGCTGAAGACCGGGCGGGGGGATTTTGACCCCCAGCGCGATCAGAAGGGGCCGTTTACCCTGGCGGCCCAACTGGAGATTAAAGGGGCGCCGGCCACGGCCGGGGAGGGCCGGTCTGAGGGGCAGAAGCCCGAGGAAACCACGGCCTATATGGTGGTTTTTGGGGACGCGGATTTCGCGGCCAACGCCTACTTCAACCTCTTCGGCAACGGCGACCTGTTCCTCAATGCCGTGAACTTCCTGGCCGGGGAGGAAAAACAGATCGTCATCCGGGAGGCCAGGAAGGCCCAGCCCCTGCACTTGACCCGCCCGCAGATCTGGGGCTTGCTGGTGGTGAGCCTGGGGGTGGGGCCCCTGGTGATGCTGGTCTCCGGGGTCTGGGTGTTTGTCCGGAGACGGAAGGCGCGGCGATGACTCCCCGCAAGGTGCTGCCCTACCTGATCCTGTTCCTGGTCCTGGCCGGGGGGTATTGGGGCCTGACCTGGCGCCAGGAGCGCCGGGAGGCCCGGGAGGCGGAGGGCAAAAAGGTCTTTGCCGTGAAGGCGGACGACATCCAGGACCTGGCCCTGCGGAAGGGCGCGGAAGAAATCCGCCTGGCCCGGCGGGAGAAGGACTGGGAAATCGTCCAACCCCTGAAGGCCCCGGCGGACCAGCAGGTGGTCACCGCCATGCTGGCCACCCTGGGGCGCCTGCAAAAGGAACGGGACCTGGGAACCGTCAAGGACCTCAAGAACTTTGGGCTGGAGAAGCCGGCCCTGACGCTGGCCTTCACCGCAGCCGGCCAGCCCCACCAACTGCTCGTCGGCGCCAAGGCCCCGGGGGAGCGGTACTATTATGTCTTGCGGGACCAGGAGCCCCAAGTGCTGCTGGTCAACGCCGGGGACAAGGAATCCCTGGACCGGTCCCTCACCGCCTTGCGAGACAAGACCCTGATGACTTTCCAGGAGGACCAGGTGAAGGCGGTGCGCCTGAGAGTGGACCACCAGAAGGCGGAGCTCAGCCGGGACGGCTCCCGCTGGCGCTGGGCAGGGCACGAGGAGACCGCGGTCCGTCCCGACCGGGTGCAGGCGCTGCTGAGACAATTGCAGTATGCCCGGGTGCGGGAGTTCGTGGCCGAGGCCCCCGGGAATCCGGCCTCCTACGGCCTGGCGCCCCGGCCCCAGGGAGAGGTGGTCCTGGAAACGGAGAAGACCAAGCTGACCCTTTACCTGGGGGGCAAGACCAAGGACGGGGTTTATGCCCGCCTGGGGACTTCGGGACCGGTGGTGTTGGTGGACAAGGACCTGCCGGCCAACCTGGCCAAGGCCGCGGGGTCCCTGGAGGACCGGCGCCTGTGGCGGGGAGACCTCTCCCAGGTGGCCCGGGTGGTCTGGGGACCGCCGGCCAAACCCTGGGTGGCAGTGAAGGAAAAAGACTTCTGGAATCTCACCGGACCCGACGGGCAGCACGTGCGGCAACATGCCGCCCGCGTGGAGATGGCCCTGCGGCGCCTCCAGGACCTGGAATTCATGCGGCTCCTGCCCCAGGCCCCGGGGGCGGGGGAGGAGGCGGCCCTCGTGACCCTAAGCGACGCCTCGGGCAAGCTCCTGTACCACCTGGGCGAGAAGGGCAAGAAGGCGGGCAAGGACCTGGAGGTGCGGGCCGAGGCGGAAGGCAAGGCGGTGGGCGCGCTGATTTCCGCCCGGGACTACGACCAGTGGCAGGGGGAAATGGAACGCCTGACCCAGCCCCCCAAGGCCGGACCGAAATTTTGAGCTGAGGACCCTGATTTGGCTATCCTGCTGACCAACGACGACGGCATCTTCGCCCCGGGACTGGCGGCCTTACACCGGGAACTGCGGCGGCAGGGGGAGGTGCAGGTGGTGGCCCCGGAGAGCGAGCAGAGCGCGGTGGGGCACGCCATCAGCCTGATGACCCCCTTGCGGGTGAAGAAGGTGGCCCTGGACGGGGGCCTGACCGCCTGGGCGGTGAGCGGCACCCCCGCGGACTGCGTCAAAATCGCCCTGGCGGAGTTGCTGCCGGAGCCCCCGGAGCTGGTGGTCTCGGGCATCAACCTGGGACCCAACGTGGGCATCAACGTACTCTACTCCGGCACCGTGTCCGCGGCCACGGAGGCGGCCATCTTGGGGGTACGGGGCCTGGCCGTGTCCCTGAACACTTACAAGGATGCGGATTGGGCCACGGCGGCCAGCCTGGCCGGGGAGCTCATTTCCCGGCTGCGAGACCTGCGGGCCTGGACGCCGGAGGTCTGCCTCAACGTCAACCTGCCGGCCCTGCCCCGGGAACGCCTCCGGGGGGTGAAGGTCACCCGCCAGGACACGGGGCCCTTGGTGGAACGCTTCCAGCGCCGGGTGGACCCCCGGGAGCACGTCTATTACTGGCTGGCGGAGATCAACGAACGGGTGAGCCTGGAGCCGGACACGGATTACGGGGCCCTGGCCGCGGGCTATATTTCCATTACCCCCATCCACCACGACCTCACCCACTACCCCTCCATGGAGAGCCTCAAGGACCTGGACCGGCAGTAGGAACCGGCCGCGGCGCCCGGGCCGCGTCCAGCGGCTGCGGTGGAGACTGCTGCACCCAGCCCCGGGGGCCATAAATTGCGCCCCAGGGACGCGCCTGGGAGCAGCTGCGGGATAAGTTAACCAGAGGGGTGGGGGCCCGGGTTGCCCCGGGCGGGGTGGCTCACCACCTGGCGTCGAAGATGCTGCCCACCCGGGAGAAGAAACCGCCCTTTTCCTTGTTCTCCGCCGCGGCGATGTTCTTTTTGCAATCTTCGATGTAGGCTCTCACCCTGGCCTGCTGGGGGAACTCAGGATAGTCCTGGGCCAGGTCCTGGAAACGGTCCAGGGCCGCCTGGTAGCGTTTGGTCTTGAAGTAGAACTCGGCCACGTAGAACTCGTGCTCCGCCAGGTCCCGGCGGCAGCGGGCGTAGTATTTATCCGCCCGGGGCACGTACTCGCTCTGGGGGAACTTCTGCTTCAGGCGGCGGAATTCCTCCATGGCCTTGGTGGTAAAGGTCTGGTCCCGGTCGATGGTGGAACGCTGCCGGTAGAAACAGAGCCCCTGGCGGTAGATGCAGTAAGGCACCAGCTTGTTGGTGGGATGGAGTTTTTCGAACTCTTTGTAAGCGTTGGTGGCCTCGTCATACTTCTTCTTGTAGAAGTAGGCGTCGGCCAGCTTGATCTGGGCCAGCAGGGCCTGTTCGCTGTAAGGGTAGCGGTCCTTGATCCGCTCAAAGGTTTCCACGGCATCTTCGTACTTCTTTTTCTTCAACTGCTTGATGCCTTCTTCGGCCATGACCTCAGGGGGCTTGTCGGGTTTTTTATCCTTGCCGAACCAGCCCTTGACGGTGGCGCAGCCGGCCAGGGAGCCGGCCAGCGCCAGGACCAGGAGGGCCTTGCCCAGAATCTTGCCGGTCATGGTGCCTCCTTGTGGTGAAGTTCTTCCAGATACCTTTCCGCGGCCAGGGCGGCCACCGCGCCGTCGCCCACCGCGGTGCTGATCTGCCGCACCGACTTGGAGCGCACGTCCCCCGCGGCGAAGAGGCCCGGGATGGAGGTGCCCATGTCCACGTCGGTGAAGATGAAGCCCAGTTCGTCCAGGGGCAGGAGGTCCTGGAGCCAGGCGGTGTTGGGGACCATGCCGATGGTGATGAAGGCCCCGGCCAGGGGCAGGATGGTGCGCTCCTGGGTCCTGACGTTTCTCAGGCGCACGGCTTCCAGGTGGTCCTGACCCAGAAATTCGTCCACCTCGGTGTCCCAATGGATTTGGACCTTTTCCAGATTGAAGACCTGTTCCTGGAGGTATTTGGCGGCCCGGAAAGCGTTCCGCCGGTGGATCAGGTGGATTTTGCGGGCGAAGCGGTTCAGGAAGATGGTCTCCGTCAGGGCGTTGTCGCCGCCGCCCACCATGGCGATCTCCTGGTCCCGGTACAGCGCCCCGTCGCAGGTGGCGCAGAAGCTGACGCCCTTGCCGATGAGGCGGTCTTCCCCCGGCACTTCCAATTTCTTGTACCGGGCCCCGGTGGCGATGATCACTGCGCCGGCGGTGAGGCGGCCGTCTTCCAGGACGAGCTGGTGGGGGGCGCCGGGCTCCAGTTTCAGGACCTCGGCGAACCTGGTCTCCAGGCCGAAACGCTCCGCCTGCTGGCGCATGCGGTCTGAGAGTTCAAACCCGGTGACGCCGTCGGGGAAGCCGGGGTAGTTTTCCACTAGGTCGGTGGTCATGACCTGCCCGCCGTAGATGAGCTTTTCCAGGAGGAGGGTTTTCAGGCGGGCGCGGCCTGCATAGAGGCCGGCGGTGAGGCCGGCGGGACCGCCGCCGACGATGATCAAATCATAATCCCACGAAGACATCTCACGCCCGGTTTACAGGGCTTTTTTCAAGGCGTTCTCTATCAGTGAGCGGGAAACCGCGCCGGTGATCTGTTCCACCACCTGGCCACCTTTAAAAATGATGAGGGTAGGGATAGCCCGGATGCCGTACTTGGCTGGAGTCTTGCCGTTTTCGTCCACGTTCATTTTGGCCACTTTCACCTTCCCGGCATAATCCCGGGCCAACTCCTCCACCACCGGAGCGATGGCCCGGCAGGGCCCACACCAGGCGGCCCAGAAATCCACCATCGCCGGGATCTCCGACTTGAGGATTTCTTGTTCAAAATCGGCGTCACTTACCTGCAGGGGCTCCGACATATTTTCCTCCTGAGCTGAAATGGGCCTGATATTAACTACCTTTTTCCCCGGTGCTTGTCAATGACTTTTCCGCCTCCGGGGGCCGGGAAGGCCAGGCGCAATCAGCGGTCAGGGGTCAGTAAAGGACAAAAAAGCCCGGTTCAGGAACCGGGCTGGGAAGGGGGAAAGAAAAGCGGGCCCGCAGGCCCGCCACACCATCAGGGGATGGCCGCCGGTCTACGCCTTGGGGCGGGGCAGGAGTCCCGCGGCTTCCAGGATCTCCGGGGCCTTTTCCTCCCATTCAATGGCCATGAGGTGGATGCCGGCGATGCCCTGCATCTCCAGACACTGGTGGATCTGCTCCACCGCGATCTTGATGCCTTCGGCGGCCACCTTGTCCTTGGGTACGCCCCGGAGGCGGGTGATGTAGGAGTCGGGCACGTCCAGGCCGGGGACGAACTTCTTCATGTAGTTGGCCATACCCACGGACTTCAGCGGGGTGATGCCCGCCAGGATGTAAGCCTTTTCCGTGAGGCCCATGTCGTTGGCCATTTCCATGAACTTGGCGAAGCGCTCCATGTTGTAAATGCACTGGGTCTGGATGAACTGGGCCCCCGCGGCGATCTTCTTGCCCATGCGCACCACCCGGAACTCCTGGGGGTCGGCGAAGGGGTTGGCCGCGGCGCCCAGGAACATGGCGGGCCGCCCCTGGACCTCGGTGCCGCTGATCATCTTGCCTTCGTCCCGCATGGTCTTGACCGCGTGGAGCAGCATCACGGAGTCCAGGTCGTGGACGTTCTTGGCCTGGGGATGATCGCCGAAGGACTGGTGGTCGCCGGTGAGGCAAAGCAGGTTCTTGATGCCCAGGGCCGCGGCCCCCAGAACGTTGGACTGCAGGCCGATGCGGTTCATGTCCCGGGTGACCATTTGCATCACCGGCTCCAGACCCATTTCCAGGAGGATCTTGCAGGCCGCCAGGGAACAGAAGCGCACCACCGCGGTCTGGTTGTCGGTGACGTTCACCGCGTCGGCCACGCCCTTCAAATACGAGGCCTTGTGGCGGAAATGCTCGGCATCCGCGCCCCGGGGGGGGCCGCATTCGCAGGTGACGGCCTTTTGGCCGCTTTTCAGGATCTTTTCCAGGTTGCTCCCGGCGGTCATTGTTTCAACTCCTCTCTGATGGTGGTGCGCAGCCCGCCGTCACGGCTGGTGGACCAGTTTTTATACTGCGGGATTTCCTGCAGCTTGTGGAGCTGCCCCAGGTTTTTCAGGCGGTCGTAGATGAGCTGCCAGATGCAGGGGATGGCGCCCTTGCCCACTTCGCAGATGCCCTGGGAAGAGCCGCCGCAAGGGCCGTTGAGCAACTGCTTGGCGCAACGGGCGATGGGGCACAGCCCCCCGAAGTCGCCGATGATGCAGGAGCCGCAGGCCTGGCAGAATTCCTTCCAGACCCCGTGTTCCACGGCGCCGCCGATGGAGGTGGTGTTAAGCCCGGGAAACACCGGTTTAAAGGGGTAGCGGGCGGCGCAGTACTGGGGGCCGACGCTGCAGGCGATGGAGACCACCGCGTCCGCGTCCGCTACCAGGTCGTCCAGGGGCTCAATGTATTCAGGGTCGCACTGCCGCTCGCAGGTATATTCCCGGACTTCCAGGTCGCTGCCCGCGGCCTTGCGGGCTATTCTCAGCTCCGAGGCCAGAATCGCCACCTCTTTTTCGCCACCCGCGTTGCAGACGGTGACGCAGCCCTTGCAGCCGGCCACCACCACCTTTTTGAAATCCTTGATCATGTCCAGGATTTCGGAAACGGGCTTCGCTTCCGCGATGACCATGAATTTCCTCCTTAGCTTTAATCCAGGGGGACGCGTCGCGACCGGGCCGTTGCTGCCGGTTCCCATGGAGGCCGGGGTTGGGGAGCGGACTTTTCCGGAGGTCAAGCACCAAGTCCGGGGCGCCATGGAGCGCCTCTTACCCCATCTCAGCCAGGTTTTGTAATACTATTCACATATAATTTTACCGGCCTCCCCTGAAGCTTGTCAAATAAAAAACCGGAAGAGAATTTTTATTCAGGCCTTCCCGGGGGTCAAAATTTTATTGACAAACCTCCATAAGTCGTTTAAATGGGGGTTATGTGAAAAAAAGTATGAGCCCTGGCGGGAGCAGGTAGAGACAGCCGGCCCCCTCAGGGTAAATTTTTGCTTGGGAACCCCCCGGAGGGCGCCAGCCCCCGGATAATGGCCAGTAATTACAAAACATTAAGGAGGCTTGGTTTATGGCGAAGTATGATCCGGTAAAACAGAAAGACTGGCAGATCGCCGAAATCGCCGAAGCGGAGATGATCCCCTTTGACGAGATGTGCGAGAAGCTGGAAATCCCCAAGGACGAGCGCATCCCGTACGGTCAGAAAATCGGGCGTGTTGACTACCTGAAATGCCTGGAACGCCTGAAGGACAAGCCCGACGGCTACTACATCGACGTCACCGCCATCACCCCCACCCCCCTGGGGGAAGGCAAATCCACCACCTCCCTGGGCCTGATCGAGGGTCTGGGCAAGCGGGGCGTCAACGTGGGCGGCACCCTGCGCCAGCCCTCCGGCGGCCCCACCATGAACATCAAGGGCACCGCGGCCGGCGGCGGCATCTCGCTTCTTATCCCCATGACCGAGTTCTCCCTGGGCCTCACGGGCGACATCAACAACATCATGAATGCCCACAACCTGGCCATGGTGGCCGCCACCTCCCGCCTGATGCACGAGTTTAACTACAATGACGAGCAGTTGGCCAAGCGGAACCTGAAGCGCCTGGACATCGACCCTAAGAACTTCGAAATGGGCTGGATCATGGACTTCTGCGCCCAGGCCCTGCGGAACATCATCATCGGGCTGGGCGGCAAGATGGACGGCTTCATGATGGCCTCCAAGTTCGGCATCGCGGTGTCCTCGGAAGTTATGGCCATCCTGTCGGTGACCACCTCCCTGGCCGACTTGAAGGAAAGACTGAACAACATCACGGTGTGCTATGACAAGAAGGGCAACCCCATCACCACCGCCGACCTGGAATGCGGCAATGCCATGACCGCCTTCATGCTGCCCTCCATCAACCCCACCCTGATGCAGAGCGTGGAGAAGCAGCCCGTCTTCGTGCACGCCGGTCCCTTCGCCAACATCGCGGTGGGCCAGTCCTCCATCATCGGCGACCAGGTCGGCCTCAAGCTCTTTGACTATCATGTCACCGAGTCCGGCTTCGGCGCGGACATCGGCTTCGAGAAGTTCTGGAACGTCAAGTGCCGCTTCAGCGGCCTCATTCCCAACGTGGCGGTGCTCACCACCACCGTCCGGGGCCTGAAGCACCACGGGGTCAACGCCGGGGCCCTGCCCTGCCCGCCGGGCAAACCGGTCCCCAAAGAGTATTTCGAAGCCTCGAAAGAAACTTTGAAGTGGCTGGAGGACGGGGTGCAGAACGCCGTGCACCACGTCCGCACCATCAAGAAAGCCGGCATCAACCCGGTGGTCTGCATCAACTCCTTCCATTTCGACTCCGACGAAGAGCACGCCTTGATTCGCCGGGCCTGCGAGGCCGAAGGCGCCCGGGTGGCCGTGTCCCGGCACTGGCAGTATGGCGGCGAAGGCGCCCTGGAGTTCGCCGACGCGGTCATGGACGCCTGCAAGGAGAAGAACCAGTTCAAGTTCCTCTATCCCAATGAACTGCCCCTGCGCCAGCGGGTGGAAATCATCGCCGAGCAGGTGTACGGCGCCGACGGTGTGGACTTTGCCCCTGAGGCCATGGCCAAGGCCAAGAAATTCGAGGCGGATCCCAAGTACAACGAGTACGCCACCATGATGGTGAAGACCCACCTGTCCCTCACCGCCGATCCCACCAAGAAGGGCGTGCCCAAGGGCTGGCGGCTGCCGGTGCGGGACTTCCTCATTTTCAGCGGCGCCAAGTTCATCTGCCCGGTGTGCGGCGCCATCAGTCTTATGCCCGGCACCAGCTCCGACCCGGCCTTCCGGCGGGTGGACGTGGACGTCAAGGCCGGCAAGGTCACCGGCCTGTTCTAACAGCTAAAATAATATTGAATATTGCCCTTCCAGGCCCTCCGGGGCCTGGAAGGCGGTTTTCCCGGGCTTCCGGCGGCAACTCCCGGCCGGAGGCCCTTTTTTTCTGCCTTGGCAAGTCTCTTGTGGAGCGGTGGCCCAGGGGAAAAGGCCTGGTTCTCCCCCCTAAAAACCATTCTTTCATTATTAATCAATACTCCCCTCCGGCGGCCCCCAATTTTCCTTTTCTTTTCTCGCCAAATCACCTATAAGACTTTTAATGAGACAAACCGGCGCGGCCAGCGCATTCCGGCGGCCCCGGCGGTGCCGGCTATCCTTCCCGACGTGGACAATCACCGTTAAACCTTTAACAAAGTAGGACCCCCATGAAGAGATTCCCGGTGTTAAATGCGGCGTTGGCCCTTTGTCTCCTCGCCTTTCCCCTGGGCGCCCAGACCAAACCGGGCCAGAGCGCGGCCTCCCCGGTGCCGGCGGCGGCCGTCGCGCCCGGGGAGGTGGGCATGGGCTGGCCCCGGCATTTCACCGCCGAAGGGGCCGAAATTACCGTTTTTCAGCCCCAGCTTGACTCCTGGCAGCACAATCAGTTGGCGGGCCGGGCCGCGGTGTCCGTAACCACCCAGGCTTCGCCCCTGCCCCTTTACGGGGTGGTGTGGTTCACCGCCCGCACCGAAGTGAACAAGGAACTGGGCCAGGTGACCCTGGAGGACCTCCAGATCACCAAGGGAGATTTCCCCAAGGAACCGGGGGACCAACATGATTATGTGAGCCTCGTCCGCCAGCATCTTCCCGAGGTTTCCCATACCATCGCCCTGGCCCGCCTGGAGGCCAACCTGGCCGTCACCCAGGCGGGGCAGAAGGTGGACCGGCTGCCCCTGAAGAATGACCCCCCCCGGATTTTTTTCAGCACCACCCCGGCCGTCCTGGTCCTGGTGGACGGGCCGCCGGCCCTCCGGGAAGTCCAGGGCACCCCGTTGATGCGGGTCATCAACACCCGGGTGCTGATGCTCATGGACAAGGAGAACGGCCCCTACTACCTGGCCATCATGGACCAGTGGCTCGAGGCTCCCAAGATGGAAGGCCCCTGGACCTTGTCCCAGAAGCCGCCGGCGGGCCTGGAGCAGGCCAAAAAGACTGCGGCGGCCACCGGCCAGGTGGATTTGCTCAACAATCCCGACGACCCCAGGCTGGCGGACACGTCCCACATCCCCGTGATTTACGTGAGCACCGGCCCTGCGGAGCTGCTCCAGACCCAGGGCCAGCCGGGGTTCGCGCCCATTGACGGCACTCAGCTCCTGGTGGTGAAAAACACCAGCGACCACCTGTTTCTGAACCTGGCGGACCAGGCCTATTACGTGCTCATTTCCGGGCGCTGGTTCAAGTCTAAGAATCTCGCCGGGGGACCCTGGGAATTCGTCCCCGGCGATAAGCTGCCGGCTGATTTCGCCAAGATCCCCGAGAACCACCCCAGCGGCGACGTCCTGGTGTCGGTGCCGGGCACTCCCCAGTCCCAGGAAGCGGTCATCGCCAACTCCATTCCCCAGACCGCGGCCATTGACAAGAAAAAAGCTTCCATGACCGCCAGGTATGACGGCGACCCCAAGTTTAAGCCTATTGAGGGCACACGCCTGCAGTATGCGGTCAACTCCCCCGACCCCGTCATCAAGGCAAAGGACGCTTATTACTCGGTGAACAACGGCGTGTGGTTCCGCTCCGGCTCCCCTAACGGCCCCTGGAGCGTAGCGGACAGTGTGCCGCCGGAAATTTACACCATCCCCCCCAGCTCTCCCATGCATTACATCACCTATGTCAGGGTGTACCAGGCTACCCCGGAGGTGGTGTATGTGGGCTACACCCCCGGCTACCTGGGCACCGCGGTCTCTCCCGACGGCACCGTGGTATACGGCACCGGCTATGTTTATCCTCCCTGGGTGGGCAGCGTCTATTATCCGCCGCCCCCCACCTATGGCTATGGGGCCAGTTTCGGCCTGGGCGCCCTCACCGGCCTGGCCCTGGGGTTTACTGCCGCAGCCTTGCTCAGCCCCTGGGGGCCGTTCTGGGGCGGCGGTTGGGGCGGCAATGTGAACATCAACAACACCAACATTTACAACCACTGGGGTCCCCATCCGCCGCCGCCGCCACCCCCGCATCCGCCGGGACCCAAACCGGGGCCCCCGGGTCCCAAACCTGGACCCAAACCCGGCCCCGGCCCTAAAGCGGGAACCAAGGCGGGACCTCCCGGAGCCCAGAAGGGGGCCAAAGCCGGGCCCCCCGCCGGCGTCAAGTCAGGACCGCATACCCACGGCGATGTCTATGCCGGCAAGAACGGCGGGGTGTACCGCCGGGAAGGCGGCCAGTGGCAGGAACATCAGGGGAACCAGGGCTGGAAGCCCGCGTCTCCGGAAACCGCCCGGGCCCGGGGTCTGGGCCAGGAAGAGCGCGCCCGGAGCCTGGGTGAGCAGCGGATGCAACGGCCCGCGCCGCGGCCGTCAGCGCCCCGGGGCGGTTTCGCCCCCCACGGCGGCGGCGGCCACGGCGGCGGACGCCACCGGTAAAACTTAGGGGCGGTCCGCCCCTACCGTTAATTATGGTTCCCTCCAGGCCTGAATAACGAAAGCCAGGGACACCTGTTCCCGCTTGCGCCGCCAGCGGTTCCCCAGGTAACTTCACCATAGGGCCCGACGAGCGGGCCCGAGGCCCAGGATCACAGAGCGCTGTCCCCCTGCACCCCAAAACCGAGGGGAAAAACTTCTGGCAATTGCGGCGCGCCAGGTTCCTCCAACTCCCTGCCGCAAAAAACTAAAATCCAATGTTTGTGATATTTATCACTTGCTTCTTTTCCTCCAGCCATGGTAATAAACAACTGATTTCCCGGAAGCCAAGGCTGGCGGGGGGAGCCGCGCCGGTTTGGATCGCCACGGCGTCAATTAAATTTTCTTCAGGCAAGGAGAGCAGCGTCTATGTTTGAAATAGTAGAGCGCCAGGAAATGGCTCAGGGGACTATCATCAGCAATTGGATCAAGGCCCCCAAGATTGCGGCCAAAGCCAAGCCGGGGCAGTTTGTCATCCTCCGGGCCAATGAGAAAGGGGAGCGCATCCCCCTGACCATGGCGGATACCGATCCGGCCAAGGGTCTCATCAACATCATCTACATGGTGGTGGGCAAGAGCACGGCCTTGTTCAAGACCCTGAAGGTGGGCCAGGGATACCTGGACGTCATCGGCCCCCTGGGGCAGCCCACCCACCTGGAAAACGTCGGCAAGGTCATCTGCGTGGGCGGCGGCACCGGCATCGCCGTGCTCCACCCCATCACCCGGGGCTTGAAGCAGGTGGGCAATTACGTCTATTCCGTCATCGGGGCCCGCAGCAAGGACCTGCTCATCCTGGAAGACAAAATGAAAGCCTGCTCCGATGAGCTGATGGTCTGCACCGACGATGGCACTTACGGGCACAAGGGCTTCGTCACCGACAAGCTCAAGGAGACTCTGGAGCGGGACAAGGCCATCAAGCTGGCGGTGTGCATAGGCCCGGTGCCCATGATGAAGTTCTGCGCCAAGATGACCCAGGAATTCGGGGTCAAGACCCTGGTGAGCCTCAACCCCATCATGGTGGACGGCACCGGCATGTGCGGCTGCTGCCGGGTGAAGGTGGGCGGCCAGATGAAATTCGCCTGCGTGGACGGCCCCGAATTTGACGGCCATGAGGTGGACTGGGACGAGCTGAACCTGCGTCTGCGTTCGTATATTCAGGAAGAAAAGGTCTCCTACGACCAGTTCAAGGCCGCCCACGCTCCGGGATGCTCCTGCTCCCAATAAGAACCAATGAGGCTCTTTAAGACTGCACGCCAGGAAGGAGAAAGATAATGACCGAGGAAGTAAAGGCCCCTGAGGAGAAGGCCCCTAAAAAAGAGAAAATCCCCCGGCAAAAGATGCCCGAGCAGGAACCCCATGTCCGGGCCCGGAATTTTGAGGAAGTGCCTTACGGCTACACCCCCGAGTTGGCCATGAAGGAGGCCGAGCGCTGCATCCAGTGCAAGGATCCCCGCTGCAAGCAGGGCTGCCCGGTGGAGATCGAGATTCCCCAGTTTATTGCCAAGATCAAAGAAGGCGATTTTGAAGGCGCCATCCGCAAATTGTGGGAAAAAAACTCCCTGCCCGCGGTGTGCGGCCGGGTCTGCCCCCAGGAAGTGCAGTGCGAGGGCCTGTGCATCCTGGGTAAAAAGGACGAACCGGTGGCCATCGGCAACCTGGAGCGCTTCGCCGCGGACTATCAGCGCCTGCACGGCCGCCAGATCCTGCCTCCCAAGGCAGACCCCACCGGCAAGAAGGTGGCGGTGGTGGGGGCCGGACCCGCGGGCCTGACCGTGGCCGGGGATTTAATTCTGAAAGGCCATGAAGTCACCGTTTTTGAGGCGTTGCACGGACCCGGCGGCGTTCTGCTCTATGGCATCCCGGAATTCCGCCTGCCCAAGGCCATCGTTTTTCACGAGTGCAACTACCTGGAGAAATTGGGAGTCAAGATCGAGGTCAATTCGGTCATCGGCCGCTCGGAGACCGTGGACGAGCTGCTGGAGCGCTTCGACGCCGTGTTTCTGGGCGTGGGCGCGGGGCTGCCGGTGTTCCTGAAAATTCCCGGCGAGCACTACATCGGGGTGTATTCCGCCAACGAGTACCTGACCCGCTCCAACCTGATGAAGGCTTACGAATTCCCTGCCTACGACACCCCCATCGTCAAGGGGAAAAACGTGGCCACCTTCGGCGGCGGCAACGTGGCCATGGACGGGGCCCGCACCGCCCTGCGCCTGGGGGCGGAGCATTCCTATATCATCTACCGGCGCTCCGAAGCCGAACTGCCCGCGCGGAGCGCGGAAATCCACCACGCCCACGAAGAGGGGGTGGAATTCCTGCTCCTCACCAACCCGGTGCGCTTCCTGGGGGATGACGAGACGGGGCGGCTTACCGGAGTGGAGTGCCTGCGCCAGGAACTGGGCGAGCCCGATGCCTCCGGGCGGCGGCGTCCCGTCCCCATCCCGGGCTCCGAGTTTGTGGTGAAGATCGACACCGCGGTCATCGCCATCGGCTCCGGCTCCAACCCGCTGCTCACCAAGAGCACGCCGGGCCTGGCCCTGAACAAGTGGGGTTACATCATCGCCGACCCTAAGACCGGCAAGACCATGAAACCGAGAGTCTGGGCTGGCGGCGACATCGTCACCGGCTCCGCCACCGTGATCCTGGCCATGGGCGCGGGGCGCCTGGCCTCCAACTCCATCCACGACTTCCTGACTTACGGCTGGTAAGGGGAGCCCCGGGGGCACCGAGGACACGGAGCGCCTACAATTCCAAACCCAGAGCCCGGCTGCCCGCCGCCGGGCTCTATTTCTTTTCGCCGCCCAACCGCGTCTTGGGAGGCCAACCCCCTAGGCGGGCACCCCCGCCGCAGGGGGCAGGTTTTGCAATATGTTACATAACCCCGGGGTGATATTTTAGAAAAAAATTGTTATAAATATAATTATGCCGAAAGCAACCAAGTCTACCGTGCAACCGGATCCGTCTCTGGCGGCGCGGCTCTCCGAGGCCCGCCTGGGGGTCTCCCCCTGCTTCCAGTGCCGCAAGTGCTCCAGCGGCTGCCCCTTGACCTTTGCCATGGACCTGCTGCCGGATAAGGTGATCCGCCTGGCCCTGCTGGGGCAGGAGGACCAGGTCCTGGGCAGCCGCACCATTTGGGTGTGCTCCGCGTGCGAAACCTGCACCACCCGCTGCCCCAACGGCATTGACATCGCCGGGGTGATGGACTGGCTGAAGGAGGAGGCGGTAAAACGCGGCGTGGCCACGCCTCAGCCGGGGGTGGCGGCTTTTCACCGGGTGTTTCTGGAAAGCATCCGGCAGGCGGGGGGGCGTCTCCCGGAAGCCTTAATGCTGCGTCGGTATGGGCTGTTCAAGCTGTGGCACCGTCCTAATTTCCCGGAGCTGGTGCGGGATCTGAAGCTGGGGCTGAAACTCTGGAAAAAGGGGCGGCTGCGTCTGGCCGCACCCCCGGCTCTGAAAGGGCGGGGGGAAATCGAGGCGATCTTCAGGCAGGCTGGATTCTAAATGGCTACGGAAGTAACTTACTATCCCGGCTGTTCCCTGGAGGGGACGGCCCTGGATTATGCGGCCTCCATTGCCGGGGTGGCGCCGCTTCTGGACCTGGAGCTCAAGGAGCTGCCGGACTGGAACTGCTGCGGGGCCTCCTCGGCCCACAGCCTCAACGCCCACCTGGCCCTGGCCCTGCCGGCCCGCAACCTGGCCCTGGCGGAGCAGGCCGGCCGGGACGTGGTGGCCCCCTGCGCCCTGTGCTTCAACCGCCTGAAGGCGGCGGAAAAAGCCCTGAAGAGCGGGGCCGGCGAGAAGCTGGGGGTCGCTTACCAGGGGGCCGTCAAGGTCTGGGACCTGCTGGAGTACCTCACCCAGGAGGAGTTCCTGACCGCCCTGTCCCAGAAGGTGGTGAAGCCCCTGAAGGACCTGGCGGCCGTGGGCTATTACGGCTGCCTGGCGGCCCGGCCCCCGGCGGTGACGGACAAGCAGGACTATGAGAACCCCCAGAACCTGGAGAGATTGCTGAAGGCCCTGGGGGCCTCCCCCCTGGACTGGTCTTTCAAAACCGATTGCTGCGGCGCCGGGCTGGCGGTGGCCCGCCCGGACATCATCGACACCCTGGTCCAGCGCCTCTACGAGCGGGCCCTGGCCGCGGGCGCGGAGTGTTTCGTGGTCTCCTGCCAGATGTGCCAGGCCAACCTGGACCTGTCCCAGGAGCGCATCGCCCAGAAAACCGGCCGGAATTATTATTTGCCGGTCCTGTACTTCACCGAACTCATCGGCCTGTCCCTGGGACACCCGCGGGTGGGCGAGTGGCTGGCCGGCCACCTGGTGGACCCTCTGCCCCTGCTCAAGAACAAAGGGTTGCTCTAATCGGCAAGTCTTATGGATAACCCCGAACGGAAAAAAATCGGCGCGGTGATGGTGGTGGGAGGCGGGGTGGCCGGCATCCAGGCCTCCCTGGACCTGGCCGACGCCGGCTACTTCGTCTACCTGGTGGAGAAGGAGCCCTCCATCGGCGGGGTCATGGCGCAGTTGGACAAGACTTTCCCCACCAACGACTGCTCCATGTGCATCCTGTCCCCCAAGCTGGTGGAGTGCGGCCGCCACCGGAACATCGAGATCATCTCCCCGGCCCAGGTGGTGGGCCTGGAGGGCGTGCCCGGCCATTTCAAGGTGACGGTCAAGGAAAAGGCCCGCTACCTGGACGCCAAGCGCTGCATGGGCTGCGGCTACTGCGCGGAGAAATGCCCCAAGAAGGTGAAGGACGAATTCAACCTGGGGCTCAGCACCCGCAAGGCCATCTACGTGCGCTACCCCCAGGCAGTACCTCTGCAGTACACCATCGACCGGGAGCATTGCATCTATTTCCAGAAAGGCGGCAAGTGCCGGGCCTGCGAGAAATTCTGCTTCGGCCAGATCATTGACTTTTCTCAAACCGACAAGGAGCGGCAGGTGGAGGTGGGGGCGGTGATCCTGGCCCCGGGGTTCAGCATCTTTGATGCCCGGCAGAAGCCGGAATACGGCTATGGCCGCTACCCCAACGTGGTAACCTCCCTGGAGTTCGAGCGCCTGCTGTCCGCCACCGGGCCCCATGCAGGGCACGTGCTGCGCCCCAGCGACAAGACGGAACCCAAAAGGATCGCCTGGATCCAGTGCCTGGGCTCCCGGGACGCGGCCTGCGGCCGGGAATTCTGCTCCTCGGTGTGCTGCATGTACGCCACCAAGCAGGCCATGGTGGCCAAGGAGCACGACGCCAAGGTGCAGGCCACCATCTTTTATATCGACCTCCGGGCCCAGGGCAAGGGCTTCGACCGCTTTTACGAGCAGGCGCGAGACGCTTACGGAGTGCGCTATCTGCGCTCCATGGTGTCCCGGGTGACCCAGGACCCCCGCACCCGCAACCTGGAGCTCACCTATGTGGATGACAAGGACCAGGTGCAGACGGAGGAATTCGACCTGGTGGTCCTGTCCGTGGGTCTGAATCCCCATCCCGACACCCGGGAACTCGCCCAGGCCCTGGGGATCGAGACCAACCGCTGGGGGTTCGCCAAAAGCCCGGCCTTTGAACAGATCTACACCAACCGGGAAGGCATTTTCATCTGCGGCGCCTTTCAAGCGCCCAAGGACATCCCGGAGACCGTGGCCCAGGCTTCCGGCGCGGCCGCGGCCGCCAACACCTGGCTGGCGGAAGTCCGGGGCACCATGATCACCCGTCCGGAATATCCCCCGGAAAGAGACATCGCCAAGGAAGAGCCCCGCATCGGCGTCTTCGTCTGCCATTGCGGCCTCAACATCGCGGGGGTGGTGGACGTGGAGGCGCTGACAGAGTATGCCCGCACCCTGCCCCACGTAGTCTTCGCCGACCATTTCACCTTCGCCTGCTCCGGCGACAGCCTGGACCTGATGCGCCAGGCCATCCAGGAAGCCAGGCTGAACCGCATCGTGGTGGCGGCCTGCACCCCCCGGACGCACGAAGGCCTTTTCAAGGACAACCTGCGGAAGGCGGGCCTCAACAAATATCTCTTCCGCATGGCCAACATCCGGCACCAGGTGGCCTGGGTGCACCGGCAGATGCCGGAGGTGGCCACCCAGAAGGCCAAGGAACTGGTGAAGATGAAGGTGGCCCGGGCGGCCCTCAAGGAAGCTCTCCATGAGATTCCCATCCCGGTGGTGCAGAAGGCCCTGGTGGTGGGGGGCGGCCTGGCCGGCATGTCCGCGGCCCTGACCATTTCCTACTCCGGTTATGACGTCTACCTGGTGGAGCAGGAGGCGGAGCTGGGGGGCATGGCCCGGCGGGTGCATTACACCTTGGAGGGCTACGAGATGCAGCCCTACCTGGAATACCTCATTGACCAGGTGGAGAACCGGCCCCACATCAAGGTCCGGAAAAACACCCGGGTCAAGAGTTTTGCCGGCCACGTGGGGAGATTCCGCAGCACTCTGGTGGGTCCCGAGGGGGAATTCGACATCGAGTACGGCGCGGCCATCATCGCCACCGGCGGGGTGGAGTACCGTCCCAGCGAATACCTTTACGGCCAGCACCCCCGGGTGCTCACCCAGCTGGAACTGGAGGACCGCCTGGCGAACGCCGCGGAGTCCCTGCCCTTAGGGCCCGTGGTGGCCATGATCCAGTGCGTGGGCTGCCGGGAGCCGGAGCACCCTTACTGCAGCCGCATCTGCTGCGGCGCGGCGGTGAAGAACGCCCTGAGACTCAAGGAACTCCGGCCCGAGGCCCAGATTTTTGTCTTGTATCGGGACCTGCGCACCTTTGCCTTCAAAGAGCTGTATTACAAGAAAGCCCGGGAACTGGGGGTGCAGTTCCTGCGCTTTGAGCCGGAGCGCCGGCCGGAAGTGACGGCCAGCGGCGACCGTCTGCAGGTCAAGGTCTTTGACCAGAACCTGCGGAGCACCGTCAGCCTGGCCGCGGACTACCTGGTGCTGTCCGCGGCGGTGCGGCCCCACCCCGGCGGCGGGGACATCCACCGCATCTTCAAGCTGCCCCTGGAAGCCGACGGGTTCTTTATGGAGGCGCACATCAAGCTCAGGCCCCTGGATTTCGCCTACGACGGCATCTTTTTGTGCGGCCTGGCCCATGGCCCCAAGTACGCGGAAGAATGCGTGTCCCAGGCCAACGGGGCCGCGGCCCGGGCCCTGGGAATCCTGACCCAATCGGAGATCATGGTGGGCGGCGCCGTGGCCCGGGTCATCAAGAGCCGCTGCGCGGAATGCCTCACCTGCGTGCGCGTCTGCCCTTACGGGGTGCCGGTGATCGACTACGATGCCCACGCCGCCTACATCGACCCGGCCAAGTGCCAGGGGTGCGGGATGTGCGTGGCCGAGTGCCCCCACAAGGCCATCCAGATCATGCACAGCCGGGACGACCAGCTCCTTGCCGAACTCGCCGCCATTGCCCTGGCAGAAGAGGAGCCGGTTGGCTCCTCTGCCACCCCCCAGGCATCGGCGGCCGGGGGGACGGGGTAACCCCCCGGCCCCTCCAGCCCCCGGCAACCCCCGACAAACCGGCAGGCCAAAGCGGAGATCTCCGCCTTGGCAATAATCCTGCCCCCCTCGATTTCCTGCTTAATCCACCGGCAAAATCAGGACGGCCTCCCCCCGGAATCGGGCAGGCCCCGATGGTCTTTCCCATCCCCGGCGGGTATTATGGCAGCATCCGAGAATCACCGGGAGGCGGCATGGTGCACATCCTGGTCCTGGGAAGCATTCTGAGGCCAGAACTACTGGGGCTTTGGGAGGAGGGGGCCATGAATCCCCTGCCCATTGTTTTGGGGCTGGGCGCGTTCCTGGCCTGCTTCTGGCTGCTCTCCCGCTCCCGACCCCGGCCTTGACCGGGCAAGGTCCCCCCTCCCCTAGCGGTCCGAGTCTTGTTCCCGGACCCGGGGGCTAACGGCCGAGTTGCTCCAGCATGGCCCGGGCTTCCTGGTTATCAGGGTCCAGGCGAAGGGCCTTCTTCAGGACGCCGGCGGCGTCGCTGATCTTTCCCTGGTCCGCATAGGCCACGGCCAGGTTAATGTAGCCTTTCATAAAGTTGGGCTGCGCTTCCACGCTCTTTCTAAACATGCGGACCGCGTCCTCCAGCCGACCCTGGTTAATATAAGCTACCCCCAGGTTGTTATAGCCGTCGGGAAACTTGGGATTGGCCCGGATGGCTTTCTGAAACATTTGGATAGCCTCGTCAACCTTCCCCTGGCTGGCATACTCCACCCCCAGGTTGCTATAGGAGGGGGCGAAGTAAAAGCACGTTTCTATGGCCTTTTGAAAGGCCTTAATGCTCTCCTCGCCTCTTCCCATGAGGGAATAGGCTTTCCCCAGGTTGTTATAGGCCTCCACAAAATTAGGGTTCAGTTGCACCGCCTTCTGGAACATTTCCACCGCCTCCGCCATCTTTCCCTGTTTGGCGTACTCTATGCCCAGGTTGTTATGGGGTGGCGGATAACCAGGGTCTATCTGGATGGCCTTCTGAAACAGGGCGATGGCTTCTTCGGGCTGCCCGGCGTTGGAATAGGCAATCCCCAGGTCGTTATAGGCATTCTTGTTATTGGGCTGTAATTTAACCGCTTTTTCCATCATCCGCTTGGCTTCCTCCACCTTACCCTGTTCCCCGTAGGCAAAGATCAGGTGGGAGTAGGCCACGTGGTTGTTTTCCGTCACCCGGCTGGCATGCTCAAACAGGGTCTGGTTGTCACGCCAGAAGCCCACTTGGCGCCAGGTGAGGACCGTGCAGGCCAACAGGACCACCCCGGCCGCCGCAGCCAGGGCCGGCCTTTGCCAGCGCCACCCGGCGGCGAGGTCCCGGGCTCCCCAGGCCGCGAGGATGAAAATGCCAATCAGGGGGACATAGGTGAAGCGGTCGGCCATGCCCTGCTCCCCTGACTGCAGCAGGCCGATGACTGGCAGCAGGGTGAGGAGGTACCAGAACCAGCCCACGGCCAGGTAGGGGCGCCGCCCCAGCTCCCGCCAGGCCAGGCAGGTGAAGCCCAGCAGGGCCAGGGCGGAGGCCACGGCCAGCCCCCAGGAGACCTTGTTCCCGGGGTGGGGATAGAAAACCGCCAGGTTAAGCGGCCAGACGGTCTTCCCCAGGTAAGCCAGATAGGAAATAAGGGCGTTGGCCACCCGCAGGTCCGGGGGAATGGCGGTAATGGAGGCCATGGCCGTTTTCTGGGTGATGACGGTGAGGGTGCCAAAAAGGGCCGCCAGGGCTAGCAAGGGGACCTTCTCCCAAAGGAGGCGGCGCCATGCCCGCCGGGTTTCAGGGGATGAGAAAGGAAGACGCCGCCCCTCGGCCCCCGCCGGAGGCAGGGGCAGGCGGCCCAGGGGCCAAAAGTCCAGGAGCAGAAGCACCGCCGGCAGGGTGACCAGCATGGGCTTGGCCATGAGCCCCAGGGCAAAGGCCAGCATCACCAAGGCGTATCTCTTCAGGGACGGCCGGTCCACATACCAGACATAGGCCCACATGGTGAGGAGCCAGAAAAAGGTGCTCAGGACGTCCTTGCGCTCCGCGGCCCAGGCTACGGACTCCACGTGCAGCGGGTGCAAGGCGAACAGGGCAGCCACCATGGCGCTGGGCCACAGGGCCCGGGTGACCCGCTCCAGAAACAGGAACAGCAACAAGGTGTTGAGCAAATGGAACCACAGGTTGGTGAGGTGATGCCAGCGGGGGTCCAGGCCAAAGAGCTGGTAGTCCAGCAGGTGGGAAAGCCAGGTGACCGGGTGCCAGTAACCGGCAAAGGAAACGTTGGTAAAGGCCCAGACGACGGTCTTGGCATTGAGTCCGGACTGAACGAAAACGTTCTCGGTGATGTAAGGGGGGTCGTCGTAATGGACGAAGTCATTGTCCTTCACCTGCCAGAACGCGGCGACGGTAACCAAGACCAGCAGGGCCCCGATGATCAACTTGGGGTGGGCCCGCCAATTCGGGCCCCGGCGCAACGGGGGCGATGGTTCTGTGGCGCGAGCGCGTCCCATGTAAGAAGACCTTGGGAAGGATTTGGCTCCGAGGGATTTTTTAAAAATATCACACCCGGGAGAATTAGGCTAATACAGGGGAGACTTATATCGGCTAACTAGGTTAATTTCCTGATTAAATTAGGCAAGTCCCAAAAAAACGCGCCTTGCCCCCCCAACACTTTGCGCCTCCCATAGTCTAAAGAATCAAAGGGGTTCGCGAATCAGGCCAATCTTCCCAGGAGGGATAGCGATGCACGCCACCTCTTTGTTTCTCAGCGTTTTCTTTTCGGGTGTCTTTGTCCTGGGGTGCTGTGTTTACAGCCTTCTGGACCACTGGAAAAAAGGCTGCCTGGTCAGCAAGCGCAGGGGCCCCGCGGCCCGGATTGCCCAGCCGGTAATCCACTCCTGCCCGTGGCGGCGATGAACTGCTGACGTCCGGGGCCCTCCGAAACCAGGGTTTCCGCCCCCAGGGTATAAGAAGTTTCCGCCCCCAGGGTATAAGAAAAAATCCTGCGGCCACTAGAGCTAACCCAGGCAGCGATGCCGGATGCTCTCTCCCTCCACCATATAGACCACCTGTTCGGCGATGTTGGTGGTATGGTCCCCCGACCTTTCCAGATGGTGCAGGATTTTAATGAGGCTGTGGCCGAAGGGGATGGCCTCATCCTCAACCATAAGGCCCAGTAAATCCTCAGTGATATTTTGGTCAAGGTCTTCTACTTCCTTATCGGCCTTGCAAACCTGCCGGGCGCGGCGGGCATCCCGGTGCATAAAAGACTGCAGGCTATGGCGCAGCATTTCCAAGACTTTTTGGGTCATTATCAGCAGACCCCGGTGATATTCCCGGGGCGGAAATTGGCCCAGATAGACCACCTCTTCGGCAATATTTAACGCCAGGTCACCGATCCGCTCCAGCTCGCCGATGATATGATCCACTGCCATCAACTGCCGCAGATCAGTGGCTACCGGCTGGTACAGGGCAATCAGCCGGACACATTCCCCATCGATGAATTCTTCAAGGTCATTTATCGCCTTGTCTCCGGATATCACTTGGCGGGCCAGGTCGGCATCCCGGTTCAACAGCGCGGTGACACTCTGGTTAATGGCGGTCTCCGCCATCTGGGCCAGGTCCAGCAGTTTTTCCCTCAAATCCTCGAGTTCCCGGTGGAATTTATCCAGCCGCACCGGGGGGCGGCCAGTTGCATCATCTCCCATTTTTCACCTTCAAGATTTAATGGTGTTTGCCTAGAGTTTAGCAATTTAAAGCTTTGCCGGCCGTTAGCCAAGCATATTTTTTGAATTTTCCAATAGCAGGCGAATAAGGTCCGGCGGTATCCATGTCCAATGCTGGGCGTCGTCATCGGCTATTAGGCTATCTGGCCCTGCTTCTCGGACGGCTCTTCACTTCCTTCACCTATCAGGCGGAATCCTGGGACCAGCCCCGCCGGATCATCGCCAAGGTGGAATATACCCACTTGGGCGCCAATCAGCGCTTCGTGGTCACCAACCTGGTGTGCAACCCCCAGTTTGTCTATGACGACCTCTACGTCCTCCGGGGCGACGTGGAAAACCGCATCAAGGAACTGAAGCTGGAGATCAAGGCCGACCGTCTGAGTTGCCATCGCTTCCTGGCCAATCAGTTCCGGCTGCTGCTCCACACCGCCGCCTGCTGCCTGTCTTGGCTGCTGCGCCACCACCTCCAGGGCACGGAACTGGCTACGGCTCAAGTAAACACCCTGCGGCTCAAACTCCTGAAGATCGGGGGCCGCATCCGGGAAACCAGCCGCCGCCTCTGGGTGCACCTGGCCTCGGGTTATCCTTACCGCGACCTCTTGGCCGGGCTGTTGCAAAACCTCCGGGCCAGTCCTGGTTAATTCCACTTCCCCCAGCCGTTGTGTTTAACCCTGGGGATAGGTGCGCCCAAAACCAACCCTGAGGTCGTCTCTGGTGGGCTTTCTGCCAGTTTATACCACCTTGAGGCTTTTTTCCGTTTTCTTTCAGCCTCCCTCACACCACTATACCTCAATAAAACCCCTTGAAAACGGCCTGCTCATCACCTTCGTGAATTCGTGAATAAAGCGGGTTAGCCGAACCTAACGAAAAGAGCTCGCCCCGAAAGAAATAACGATGAAGGTCCTGGGCATTACACATTTTTGATAAACTACGGGGAAATGATACCAGAGCCCGCCCGCCGGGGACTTCGACGCCTGGGGACCCTCAGGCTTTAGGCTTGTGCCGGCAATTTTGATTCCAACTGGGGATGAGCGGGCAAATCCACACAGGACAACTCAAGGCTTACAGCGGACAGATAACAAAGGATAGGTGGATCGATGAATTCGTATCAGCTTGATATAAATGAAATATTCACGAGCCTTAACACCTCGGAGCACGGGTTGACAGAGGTGGAGTTCCAAGAACGCCTCAAGCATTACGGGCCAAACAAACTTGCGGAGGAAGAGAGGATCAGCAAACTCAGGATTCTTCTGCATCAATTCACCAGCCCTTTGATTTACATCCTTATTATTGCTGCGGCAGTGACCGCCTTCCTCAGGGAATACAAAGACACCGGCGTTATTGTGGCAGTTTTGCTCATCAATGCGCTCATCGGCTATATCCAGGAATATAAGGCCGAGAAGAACGTGCGGGCCCTCAAGAAATTGGTGGTGGCCAAGGCCAGGGTACTGCGGGACGGCAAGGAGTTGGAAATCGACAGCGAGGACCTGGTCCCGGGGGATATTGTGTTTCTGGCCTCGGGTTTCAGGGTGCCGGCGGACCTGAGGCTGTTTAAGTCCATCGAATTGAAGGTCGAAGAAGCCATGCTCACCGGGGAATCGATTCCCGCGGAGAAGATTACCATCGCTATCCCAGAGGATAATTTGACCTATGGGGACCAGCGCAATATGGCTTTTATGGGGACGGTGGTAGTCCACGGCCGGGGCAAGGGAGTAGCGGTGGGAACCGGCTCTCGAACCGCCCTGGGCAGAATTGCCAAGGATGTCAAGGAAGTTGACGTGGTCAAGGCGCCGCTCCAGGAAAAGTTTGACCGGTTTGCCCAAAACATCGGTTTAATCATCTTGGCAGCTTCGGCATTGCTCTTCCTGGTGGGCATCCTGGTCGGGGAAAACGTCAAAGATATGTTTATGACCGCGGTGGCGGCCGCGGTGGCCGCCATCCCGGAGGGTCTGCCCATCGTGGTGACCATTGCCCTGGCCATCGGGGTGGCCCGCATGGCCAAAAGGAACGCCATCATCAGAAAACTCCCGGCGGTGGAGACCTTGGGCAGCACCACGGTTATCTGCTCCGACAAGACCGGGACTCTCACTAAAAACGAAATGACGGTGAAACTGGCATGTGACGGCAAAGAGGTCTATGAGGTCACCGGCAGCGGCTACGAACCGGAAGGGGAAATTCTCCAAAGATGGATGCCCGCCGAGGCGGAAGTCCTGCCGGACCTGTTAATGCTTTTCAGAATAGGCCTCCTTTGCAATGAAGCGAATATCTACGAGGAGGAAGGCCAGTATAAGGTGGATGGCGATCCCACCGAAGGCGCGCTGATCGTCGCGGCCATGAAGGCAGGTTTGGACCCGGAGGAAGAAAAAGACCGGTATCCGCAGCTCGACATAATCCTCTTCGAATCGGAGCGGGGTTACATGGCGACGCTGCATAAACACAACGACCAGAAATTTATCTTTGTGAAGGGCGCTCCGGAGAAATTACTGGAGGTCTGCACTGCCTGTGCGTCCGGCGAGTGGCAAAAAATTCCTCGGATTGCCGAGAACTTTGCCAGAGATGGCTTGCGGGTTCTGGCCATGGCTTACAAAGAAGCCCCCCAAGATCTAGAGGAGCTTACCCATCACGACCTGCAATCCGGGTTAGTCTTCGCAGGATTGCAAGGCATGATGGACCCGCCCAGACCGGAAGTTATCGAGGCCATTGCCGGATGCAAGAAGGCGGGCATCAGGGTGGTGATGATCACGGGTGATCACGCAATCACCGCGGTGACCATAGCCAAAAAGCTCGGCATAGGTGATAAGGAGCCGGAAGTTCTTGCGGGGAACGAATTGGAGGTTATGAGCGATGAAGATCTGTTTAATAGGGTAAAAAAGGTCTCGGTTTTTGCCCGGGTGTCGCCCCACCATAAGTTGCGGATTACCCAACAGTTAATAAAACACGGAGAGATTGTCGCCATGACCGGCGATGGGGTAAATGACGCCCCGGCCTTAAAAGCGGCCCACATTGGCATCGCCATGGGGAAGACCGGCACCGATGTGGCTAAAGAAGCCTCGGATATGGTTATCACCGATGATAACTTTGCCAGCATTTTCAGGGCCGTGGAGTTGGGCCGGATTGTCTTTGACAATATCCGCAAAGTCACCTTCTTCCTCATCCCCACCGGCGTCGCGGCCATCATTTCTCTCCTGGGAACCGTGATGTTCGGTCTGCCGATGCCCTATTTGCCAGCCCAACTACTCTGGATCAACCTGGTTTCCAATGGGTTACAGGATGTGGCCCTGGCGTTTGAGCCGGGAGAGAAGGGAGTGATCCAGAGGCCGCCCAGAAATCCCCAGGAGGGCATCATGTCCCGGGTCTTGCTGGAAAGGACCATCATTGTCGGCCTGCTCATCTCTGCCGGGGTGATTTATGAATTCATCCATACCTTAAATCAAGGCTTATCCCTGGAGAAGGCCAGGACCATTGCCGTGACGACCATGGTCTTTTTCCAGTTCTTTCAGGCCTGGAACAGCCGTTCTGAGTTCCAATCCATCTTTAAGATCAGCCCCTTGAGCAATCCATTGCTTTTTTACTGCATGATCGCGGCATTTCTGGCTCAAATTGCCGTAATCTATGTGCCCTCTCTGCAGTGGATTTTCCGCACCGAGTCCATCGGCGCCATGGAATGGGTGAACATCGGGGGCATCGCTTTAACGGTGATATTCGTGGTGGAGATAGATAAATGGATTCGCCGGAGAAAAATGCCATCATATGCATGATCTGTTAATCTTGATGAAATGCGGATATCGCCAGGGAATAGAAAAAACTGGATAGGGGAATCTTAGGTGCAACAATTCCCGGCAGCGCCCCGCCAAACAGTGGCCTACTTTTCCATGGAAGTTGGCCTGGAGTCGGACATTCCTACTTATAGCGGTGGCCTGGGCGTCTTGGCCGGAGACACCCTGCGTTCCGCCGCTGATCTGGGCGTGCCCATGGCGGCGGTAACCCTTTTACACCGTCAGGGTTATTTTCGCCAACATCTCGATGCCGACGGTAACCAAACCGAAAGTCCCGAGATTTGGAACCCGGAAGAAATCCTGGAGCCCATGGCCCCCCGCGTCACCGTGACCCTGGAGGGGCGGCAGGTACAGGTGCGCTCTTGGCGTCATCTGGTGCAAGGGATGTCTGGCCATTCCGTGCCCGTATATTTCCTGGACACCGCTCTGCCGGAAAACAGCCCGTGGGATCAAACTCTCACCGACCACCTATACGGTGGGGATGACCATTATCGCCTCTGTCAGGAAGTCATCCTGGGTTTTGGCGGCCTGGCCATGTTGCAAGCCCTGGGGCTAGACACGAATATTATCTACCATATGAACGAGGGACACGCTGCTCTCCTTGCCCTGTCCTTGTTGGAGCAACGGATCAAGAGGCAAGGTAGTGGCGCTCCCACTCAGGCAGATGTGGACGCCGTCGGGCAGCAGTGTGTGTTTACCACTCACACCCCTGTCCCTGCCGGCCATGACCAGTTTCCCATGGAGCTGGTGCAGCGGGTGTTGGGGAGGGAACTGGCGGCGCTCTTGGAGGCGACCCAATGTTGCGTCAATGGTAACTTGAACATGACTTACCTGGCCCTGCGGTTTGCCCGCTATATCAACGGGGTCTCCATGCGCCACGATGAAATCTCCACCGGCATGTTCCCCGGTTATCCCATCAACGCCATCACCAATGGGGTGCACGCCGTTACCTGGGCAGCGCCATCTTTTCGCGACCTCTACGACCGGCATATCCCGGAGTGGCGTCAAGACAACTTCTACCTCCGTTATGTCGTGGGCATCCCGGTTCATGAAATTCAGCAGGCACACGCCGAAGCCAAACAGATATTGCTGGCAGAGGTGGAACGGCGGGCCGGTGTGCGCCTGGACGTAGCGGTGATGACCTTGGGGTTTGCTCGGCGGGCCGCGGCCTATAAACGGCCGGATTTGCTTTTCTCTAACCTGGACCGCCTAAAAGCCATAGCGCGCCAGGTCGGGCCCCTGCAGCTAATTTATGGAGGCAAGGCTCATCCCCGGGACGAAGGCGGCAAAGCCATGATTCGACGCGTTTTCGAGGCAGCAAGGACCCTGGGGGGTGCTGTGCGCCTGGTTTATCTGGAAAATTATGACATGGCGCTGGCACAGTTGCTGTGCGCCGGCGTTGATCTGTGGCTGAACACCCCCTTAAGACCACAGGAAGCTTCCGGTACCAGCGGCATGAAGGCTGCACTCAACGGGGTCCCCAGCCTGAGTGTCCTGGACGGCTGGTGGATTGAGGGTCACGAGGAAAACGTGACCGGCTGGTCCATCGGCAACGGCCTTGAGACACCGGGGGATTACTCCCTTGAGATCGCCTCTCTGTACGACAAGCTGGAGCTCGTAATTGTTCCCCTGTTCTATGGCCGGCCGAATGCCTTCGCCAAGGTGATGCGCTCCGTCATCGCGTTGAATGGGTCATTTTTCAATAGCCAGCGTATGGTATCTCAATATGTAACCAACGCCTACTTCACACCTTCTCAAAGTCCGACGAACAGCTGTAAGAGCCTCCTGATCAAATAAGCCAGGAGCCAGGCCTGGGTCCTCATTATCAATTTGACAAGCGTGTGAATACGATAGAAATGTCGATGGATAAAAAGGCTGAAATGACGGCATATAGCTTGCCACTAGCAAAACTAGTCAGAAATGACCAAGAGTTGTGGATATGGTCTGCATAACGGAAGCTATCAGGACCCGTCGAACAACTGCACACTCACTTCTTCTCCCTTGAACAAGCCCTCCGTGCCCAGGGGGATCACCACCAGGCCGTGGCTCTTGACCATGGGGGAGAGGAGCCCCGAAGGGCCCAGCACCGGGTCGGCCCAGAGGGTGTCCCCCTCCGGCCGGAGGCGCACCCGCACCCAGTCTTCCCGGCCGGTGGCGCCGGCCAGGTTGCGGGAGAGCGTGGCCTGGACGGTGCCGCCCCAGGAGGGCCGGGGGGCCAGTCCCGAGAGGCGTTCCAGGAGCGGCCGGCCCAGGACTTCCATGACCACGGCGGCGGAAGCCGGATGTCCAGGCAGGCCCAATAAGGGCTTCTCCCCTATGGCCGCCAGGATGGTGGGCTTCCCGGGCCGAATTGCCACCCCGTGCACCAGGACCTGGGCCCCGGGGAGGGCCTGGATGGCCGCCAGGGTCAGGTCCCTGGCCCCCACGGAGGAGCCGCCGGAGATGAGGACCAGGTCCGTCTCCTCCAGGGCCGCGGCCAGGGCGCCCTTCAGGGCTGCGAAGTCGTCGGTGACGATGCCCCGGAGCAGGGGGAGGCCGCCCCAGGTCTGCACCTGGGCCGCGGCCAGGTGGGCGTTGGAGTCCCGCACCTGGCCCGGGCCGGGGCGCGCGCTCAGGGGGACAATTTCATCCCCCGAGGAAATGATGGCCGCCCGGGGGCGGCGGTGGACCTGGAGGCGGGCCACCCCGAGGGCCGCCAGGAGGCCCAGGTCCTGGGGCCGGAGGCGCCGGCCCGCGGCAAACAGCACTTCCCCTCGGCGCACGTCCTCCCCGGGTTGCAGCACATTTTCCCCCGGGGCCACGGCCCGGCGCACCTCCAGGGTGCCGTCCGGGTGCTCGGCGGTGTACTCCAGCATGATCACCGCGTCCGCGCCTTCGGGCAGCATGGCGCCGGTGGGGACCCGCAAAGTTTCTCCCGGCCCCACGGGTTGAGGCGGAGCCGCGGCCATGGGCACCTCGCCCTTGATCTCGAGATACTGGGGCGCGGCGGGGCCGGCCCCGAAGGTGTCGGCGGCCCTGGCCGCGTAGCCGTCCATGGAGGCCCGGGGGAAGGCGGGCACGTCCTCGGGCGCGGGCACGTCCCCGGCCAGCACCCGGGCCCCGGCCAGCCCCACCTCCTCCACCCCCACCGGGGGAAAGCGGTCATACAGGGCCAGGACTTCTTCCCGGGTCTTAAGGCGGAAGAATTCTAAGGAGGTCATTTATTGATAATTTTGGTGGGCACTGCCCACCCTACATTTTGAGCACAGGCCGAAAGCCTGTGCCATCAGAATAAACCCATACAGAGGGTTAAATCCGCGAAAAGATGCGCACGTCCACCGCGAAGAGGCCCTTGTCGTAGAGCAATAACGGGTTCAGTTCCACCTGGTCCAGTTCCGGGTGTTTCTGGGCGAAGCGGGCCAGGGCCTTCATGGCGGTGAGCAGGGCCTCCGTGTCCCGTTTGGGGCGGCCCCGGTAGCCGGTAAGGACAGGGTAGCCCCGGATTTTCTTCATCAGGTCCGCCAATTCCGCGTCCGTGGCGGGCAGCAGGCAGAAGGCCACGTCCCGGTAGAGTTCGGTGTAGATGCCCCCCAGGCCGAACATCAGGGTGGGGCCGTACTGGGGGTCGGTGAAGGTGCCCAGGATGACCTCCAGGCCCCCGGGTTTGGCCAGGGGGGAGACGGTGACGCCGTCCACTCTCGCCTGGCGTTCATAGAGCCGGGTGGTGGCCAGGAGGTCCTGGAAGGCGTGGCGCACGTCCTCGTCATTTTGCAGGTTGAGGCGCACGCCGCCCCGGTCGCTCTTGTGGGGGAGGTCGGGGGAGGAGATTTTTAGGACCACGGGGTAGCCGAAGCCCTGGGCCAGGCTCACGGCCTCCTCGGCGTCCCGGGCCAGGGGCGCGGCGGCCGCGGGGATGCCCGCCTGGGCCACCAGGGCTGCAGCCTCCCCCCCGGGCAGGAGCCTCAGGCCCGGACCGGGAGGGGGCGCGGCCTCGCCGGGCGGGGCCGCGGGGGGCGCCTCCTCAAAGCGGAAAAACTGGGCCAGGGCCCTGACCCCCCGCTCCGGGGTAGGAAAGACGGGGACGCCCTTCTCGTAAAGTTTTTGCCGCTCCTCCCTTTCCACTTCTGCGCCCCCCAGGAAGATGACCAACTCCGGCGCCCCGGGGGTGACCTGGGCCGCGGCCCCGGGGATGGGGTCCCCGAAGATCACCACCTGGGCGTCGTACTCGGAGCGGGCCGCGTCCATCACCTCCTTGTATAGGTGGGGGGTGCTAATGGCGTCGCCGGTGAGGTCCACGGGGTTGCCCACCGCGCAGTGGGCCGGCAGCATCTGGCGCAGGCGTTCCTTCAGGCCGGGGGTGGGCGGCGGCACGCTGAGGCCGGCGGTTTCCGCTTCGTCAATGGCCAGGATGGCTGCGCCCCCGGAGGAGGTGGTGAGCATCAGGCGCCGCCCCTGGGGCCGGGGGAGATAAGCCAGGGCCTTGGCGAAGTCGAAGAGTTCCTCCAGGTTGTCGGCCCGGTGCACCCGGTACTTGTGGAACAGGGCCTCGTACACCGCGTCGGTGCCGGCCAGGGATTTGGTGTGGGACTCCGCGGCCCGGCTCCCCTGGGTGGTGCGGCCGGCTTTCAGGATGACCACGGGCTTTTTCGCCTCTTCCAGGGCGCTGAGGAAATAGGCGGGCCGCTTCACCCCCTCCAGGTACAGGGCGATGACCTGGGTTTCAGGATCGGCGGTGAAATAGCTGAGCACTTCGGCTTCGTCCACGTCCACCCGGTTGCCCAGAGAGACGAAGGCGCTGACCCCCAGGTGCTCGGCCGCGGCCATATCCAGAAACGCGGCGCCCACGGTGCCGGACTGGGAGGCGAAGGCGATGCGCCCCCGGGTGGTGATGAGCGGCCAGGAGGCGCACATGCGGTGGTGGGGCATATTGACCCCCTGGCAGTTGGGGCCGATGACCCGGATGCCGGTCTTACGCACCACCTGGGCCAGCTCTTCCTGGAGGCGCTCCCCTTCTTCCCCGGCCTCGGCGAAGCCACCGGTGATGACAATGGCCGCCATGACCCCCCGGGCTGCGGCCTGCTCCAGGGTCCCGGCCACCAGGCGGGCGGGGATCACCACCACCGCCAGCTCCGGGGCCTCGGGCGCGTCGGCCACGGAGGGGTAGGCCTTGAGCCCCAGGATCTCGTCGGCCTTGGGGTTGATGGGATAGATGGGCCCGGCAAAGCCGCCGTTCTTGAGGTTGGCCAGGATGTCGTGCCCCAATTTCCCGGGGGCGGTGGACGCGCCGATGACCGCCACGCTCTGGGGCTGGAAGATGGCTTTCAGACTCTCCAGGGATTCCATGACACCTCCCTCCTTCTTTAGGGCTCTGAGGTGCCCTGATGATACCATAAGCGCAGCATTTTTTGGCCAGATTCAGAGTCTCCCGGCGCGGGGAGGCGGCGGTCAGGGCCCTGGGCGTCTTGGAACAGGTGGGCCTTAATGCCAAGCGGGAACAGCACGCCCTCACCCTGTCCAGCGGCGAGGCCATGCGCCTGGGCCTGGCCCGGGCGTTGGTCATCCACCCGGAGGTCCTGTTTCTGGATGGGCCCACCACTTCCCTGGACCCGGCCAACACCGCCATCATCGAGGACTGTCTGCTCAACCTCCGGCAGCAGCGGCAGACCACCCTGATCCTGGTGACCCACGACCCGGCCCAGGCCCGGCGGCTGGGGGACGAGTTGCTGCGCATGGAAAACGGCCGGCTGGCGGCCGCCTAGCTTGATACTTCCTCCGTAATGGTTAACTTAACGGGCAATTAATCAGCAAGGCCGACAGCGCCTGGGAGGAGGAAGCATGTCCAAGAGGAAATATACGGTGCGGGCCGAGTGCCCGGCGTGCGCCTGCGGCGACGTCAGCTTCCTGGGGCCGGAGAAGCTCCGGGAGAAGTTCATCGGCGACGAGAAGGAGATTGACATCCTCTGCCCGCTGTGCGGCACCAAGACCCGGGGCAAAG
>Ga0315268_10000110_pt1:90000-93017 | contig 93017 bp, 83 predicted proteins | sample C1_top_MG_FD_204535 | JGI IMG/M metagenome (GOLD analysis project Ga0315268, IMG submission 204535) | Sediment microbial communities from Yellowstone Lake, YNP, Wyoming, USA - C1_top | ecosystem: Environmental > Aquatic > Freshwater > Lake > Sediment | place: USA: Wyoming...
CTCAGTCTAAGGCCCCGGCGCTTTCAGACTGATTTTCTTTCTCTGAGGGGGCCTATAGCTCAGTTCCGGTCAGAGCGCACGCCTGATAAGCGTGAGGTCGTTGGTTCGATTCCAACTAGGCCCACCACAACTTAAAGGGGGTGTAGCTCAGCCGGAAGAGCGCCTGCTTTGCAAGCAGGGGGTCAGCGGTTCGAATCCGCTCACCTCCACCAGTCAGTAGCCAGTGGCCAGTAAAAGGTGGCAACTGACCGACGGCTCAGGAATTTTCGGGGTTGAGACGACCCCGCTGCTCTTTGAAAAGTGAATCTGGAAGAGAGAAGTCCTTAGGAGTTTCCCAAGGCAAAGGCTGATGGTCAAGCTACTAAGGGCGGTCGGTGGATGCCTAGGCGTTGAGAGGCGAAGAAGGACGCGGCTAGCTGCGATAAGCCTCGGGGAGCCGCTAAACAGGCTGTGATCCGGGGATTTCCCAATGGGGCAACCCGGCCCGGGTAATGCCGGGTCATCGCACACTGAATCCATAGGTGTGCGAGGCGAACGGGGGGAAGTGAAACATCTCAGTACCCCCAGGAAGAGAAATCAAACGAGATTCCCTCAGTAGCGGCGAGCGAAGGGGGAAGAGCCCAAACTCAGGTGGTGTTAAAGCCGGCAAGCGTTGCCATCTGGGGGTTGCGGGGCCGGTCCGGAGGAGGTTGCCGCCTCCTCGGAAAGTTACCAACCACTTCTTTAGCTGAAGGGCCTGGAAAGGCCCGCCAGAGACGGTGATAGCCCGGTAAGCGAAAAGGGAGTGGCTTTCTGGGACCGGTTCCCGAGTAGGACGGGGCACGTGGAACCCTGTCTGAAGCCGGGAGGACCATCTTCCAAGGCTAAATACTACTCAACGACCGATAGTGAACAGTACCGTGAGGGAAAGGTGAAAAGAACCGCGGGAGCGGAGTGAAATAGAACCTGAAACCGACCGCTTACAAGCTGTGGAAGGACGATATGGGGTTTCGGCCCCATCGTCTGACTGCGTGCCTTTTGCATAATGAGTCAGCGACTTACTCTCGGTGGCGAGGTTAAGCCGTAAGGTGGAGCCGTAGCGAAAGCGAGTCTGAATAGGGCGCATTAGTCGCCGGGAGTAGACCCGAAGCCGGGTGATCTATCCATGGCCAGGGTGAAGGCCGGTTAACACCGGCTGGAGGCCCGAACCGGTTAACGTTGAAAAGTTATCGGATGAGCTGTGGATCGGAGTGAAAGGCTAATCAAACCCGGTGATAGCTGGTTCTCCCCGAAATATATTGAGGTATAGCCTCGGGTGTTGAGCTGCGGGGGTAGAGCACTGGATGGACTAGGGGTCTCACAAGATTACCAAACCCAACCAAACTCCGAATACCGCAGTCTTTAGCCCGGGAGTCAGACTACGGGTGATAAGATCCGTGGTCGAGAGGGAAACAGCCCAGACCGCCAGCTAAGGTCCCCAAATCCAGGCTAAGTGGGAAAGGATGTGGATTCGCCCAGACAACCAGGAGGTTGGCTTAGAAGCAGCCACCCTTTAAAGAATGCGTAATAGCTCACTGGTCGAGTGGGTCTGCGCCGAAAATGTAACGGGGCTCAAGCTTGGTACCGAAGCTGCGGGTGCGAAGTTAAACTTCGCGCGGTAGGGGAGCGTTGCCGTAACCTGCGAAGGCGCACCGGAAGGAGCGCTGGAGGACCGGCAAGTGCTTATGCTGACATGAGTAGCGATAAACGGGGTGAGAAACCCCGTCGCCGTAAGCCTGAGGTTTCCTGGGTAAAGTTAATCTTCCCAGGGTTAGTCGATCCCTAAGCCGAGGCCGAAAGGCGTAGGTGATGGAAAGCCGGCTGACATTCCGGCACCACCTGGTGCGCGGTGACCGATGGGGGGACGCAGGAGGGTAGGCCATCCGGGTGTTGGACGTCCCGGTTCAAGCCCGTAGGGGGGAAGTCGAGGCAAATCCCGGCTTCCTTAACCCCGAGAGGTGATGAGGAGGGGCTTATGCCCCGCAAACTGGTTGATCCCACGCTGCCAAGAAAAGCCTCTAGGTAGTTCACCAGGTGATCGTACTGCAAACCGACACAGGTAGGCGAGGAGAAAATCCTAAGGCGCTCGAGAGAACCCTGGTTAAGGAACTCGGCAAAATAGCACCGTAACTTCGGGAGAAGGTGCGCCCGGCTCGGTGGAGGAACTTGCTTCCCGAGCTGAGCTGGGTTGCAGAGAAATGGGGGTGGCGACTGTTTACTAAAAACACAGGACTCTGCCAAGCCGCAAGGCGAAGTATAGGGTCTGACGCCTGCCCGGTGCCGGAACGTTAAGGGGAGGGGTCATCTGGGTTCGCCCGGAGAAGCTCTAAACCGAAGCGCCGGTAAACGGCGGCCGTAACTATAACGGTCCTAAGGTAGCGAAATTCCTTGTCGGGTAAGTTCCGACCTGCACGAATGGCGTAACGACTGCCCCGCTGTCTCGACCAGGGACTCGGTGAAATTGTATTCGCGGTGAAGATGCCGTGTACCCGCAACAAGACGGAAAGACCCCGTGCACCTTTACTACAGCTTGGCATTGGATTTTGGGACAACTTGTGTAGGATAGGTGGGAGGCGACGAACTTCCGGCGCTAGCTGGAGGGGAGCCAACCTTGAAATACCACCCTGGTTGTTCTAGAGTTCTAACCCAGCCCCGTGATCCGGGGCGGGGACATTGCCTGGCGGGTAGTTTGACTGGGGCGGTCGCCTCCTAAAGAGTAACGGAGGCGCGCGAAGGTTCCCTCAGGCTGATTGGAAACCAGCCGCTGAGTGTAAAGGCATAAGGGAGCTTGACTGCGAGACCTACAAGTCGAGCAGGTGCGAAAGCAGGCCTTAGTGATCCGGTGGTCCCGCATGGAAGGGCCATCGCTCAACGGATAAAAGGTACGCCGGGGATAACAGGCTGATCTCCCCCAAGAGTTCACATCGACGGGGAGGTTTGGCACCTCGATGTCGGCTCATCGCATCCTGGGGCTGAAGAAGGTCCCAAGGGTTTGGCTG
>Ga0315268_10000111_pt1 | contig 92954 bp, 90 predicted proteins | sample C1_top_MG_FD_204535 | JGI IMG/M metagenome (GOLD analysis project Ga0315268, IMG submission 204535) | Sediment microbial communities from Yellowstone Lake, YNP, Wyoming, USA - C1_top | ecosystem: Environmental > Aquatic > Freshwater > Lake > Sediment | place: USA: Wyoming | collected 2017-08-01
AAGCCTGATGCCATTTTATTAGCCGAGATTTTTGAGCAAATTGCTCGTTTGGGCATGGTTCATCCTGCTTTTGAACCAGTTTCTACTTCATAATTGACGATGGTATTGTTAAACACATGTAATATATAAGCCAACATCGAATAATCAGCAGTACCAGAAATTAATACTTTCGACTTTTGATCTTTTCTGGCATGACTGCTAAAGGCATTTAGATAAAATTCGGAATGCCAAGTTGGAGTTGAAACGAGATCTAACAACCTCAAATATTGCCAAGCGCGATGATACCAAGAGCAATCATCCCGATTTAAGTGATCGCCTTTACAAAGAAAATCAGAGAGCGCTGCCATTGCTGGCGCAGATTGTGTAAGCGGTTCCTCAAGTGCAAGTCCCTCGACTGAAGAAGATGTTATGGTATTACTAATATCCTGATCTAGTAATGCGTCACGAATACGCTGAGCTAAATCAATATGCTCATGTTTGTTAGTAGCAACCCAGTTCCCTAAAGAATTCTGAGAATTTTCCGTTTGCTTATAAACCCAACAGACGATTTCATCATCCCAAATCCCAAAATCTAAACTTTCAGGAAGCAATGAGACGCCGTTTAAAGGCAATAAACCACTGGTAATTGTAAATTTCACCTTAATTCCAGCTTCCCTATCTAGTTCCCAATGACGACGTAATCTCGGCTCTCTGAGGTAATGTCTATGTGGTAAGAGAAACAATCGGATAATATTTTTACCCTTACGCGCCTGCTTACGAATCGCCTCATAGTATTGCGACTCGGGATTCCATCCAGCCTTACCAGGAACTATAAACGTAGCAAACCCCCCTTTTTGGATAGATTCAAACAAAATTCTACCGCCACCTTCTATTTGGCTAGATGAAAAACGCAGAATTCCTTTTTGAGCGTCTTCTTCAATACCTTGTTGGCTTTGCGCTAGGTAGTTCTTTAGCTTTTCAAAAGATGCCATCATTGACCTTTAGAATCTTGCTATGAAAAAATGGATGCAAAGTATTGTCAACTACTACTTCAGTGATCTTATGTCAGTGAGTAACCGCTCGAATTTAGTATATCCTGCTGATGCGTTAATATGTCCTCCGTTTTTAATAACATTGAGTTTGACGCCAAGTTTATCAGCCACTCGCTCCCCTTGTTCTAATGGCACATATGGGTCATTATCGCCGTTGTAGACATAAAATTTGCCGCTGTTCTTCCTGATTTTTTCCCAGTTGAAGGGAGGATCGAAAAACGGAATATTAATGGAATCAAAATCAGGCAACCCTAATGCACCAACAAATACGCTAACTAGAAAAGTTGCCCGAATTGGCTTTTCTACGTTTTCTAGTTTACGCAAAATCAGTGCGGGGCCTAGACTATGGCCTACCATAATTAGTTCTTCATCAAATGCAGGGATTTCTTTGTTGAGTATGTCCATCCATGCTTTCGGATTCTGTCCCTCAGGGGTCGGGAATCGTGGGACAATGACTTTATGACCATCGCCCTCAAGCTGTTCTTTGAGCCAAGGAAACCAGTTTTCTTCTGGACTTCCATATGCTCCATGAACAATTACAACACGCAATGTTTTTTTCATTTTCTCCTCCAGAAATGTCAGGTTTGTAGAAACGAAGCTAACTTTCTTTTCTCGCCACAAACACAAATTGAGTGCAGGTGGGAGTAACAGGGCCAAAGGAAAAATCACCATACACTGCTTCAAGCTCGAAACCAATATTTGCTAAAAGATGTTCCACTTCATAACGGAAAGAGTAACGTTGCCGTCGATCTCTATAATATCTTCTAAAGCTAGTGTTGTCTATAGCAACTTCTTCCCAGATTTGAATTTCATGCATGACCTGATCGACCAGATTATAACTCCTGCTAAACCATTCAACTACTCGATTACCAGTATTAGGATTTTTCCATTCTCTTCCAGAAAGTTTGAGAAAACTCGCAGTTCCACTATGTCTATCAGTATAACGTCCTTGCTCAGGATTCAAGATATCAAAAACGAGACGGCCTCCTTTCCGTAAATGGTGAAAAGCCTTTCCCAAAGCATTTTTTTGTTCGCCTAAAGTTAATAAATATGCATAACTGTTGAAGGCCATAATTATCAACCCAAACTGCTCCCCAAAATTTATGCTGCACATATCAGACTCAATCAGCCTAATTTTTTCGGTTATATCTGGACAAAGAGCCTTTAGTTTTTCTTGGGCAACACAAAGCATTTCGGGGGAATTGTCACAACCCGTAATGCTCACGCCTTCCTTTGCTATCGGAATCAATACTCGACCCGTTCCGCATCCTAATTCTAGAACAGGTGGCAATGATGCCTTTGCCAATTCAACATAAAAGGGTATATCAATAGTTCTTTCCTCATATAGCAAATCCCAAAAAGTTGCTGTTTCAATCCCATAATCACTATTGCGCATTAGCTGTATCTCCCTGTTCAATGAGGCTCCATGTAATTTTGAACATTATAAAACTAGAACAAGATATGGTCAATGGCGCGGGGAAGTCGGTCAACGGACTTTGAAACGGATGGAGTCGCTTCGGGGTGGGTGGGGTTGTCCCTGCTGCGGGTTGTGGGTTTTGGCGGGCGTGTCCGTGGGGGAAGAACCTCACCCTGATTGGCTTGAGCAATCGGCATGTCCGTATGAGGTCGGTTTCTTTTCTTGTTGGTGGGCGAGGTGTTTTTCCAAAGCAAATATTCGTTGCGGAAGGTTTGGCTTCTCCCCCGTGGGGAGACGGGAGAGGGGTTATTGTGTCGGGGATGCTTTGCTCAGGCGGGAGTCGCTTCGGAGTGGGGGAGGCTTGTCCGTGCGGCGGGTTGTGGGTTTCGGCGGGCGTGTCTGTGGGGGGAAACCGTCCACGAATGAAAAACCACGATGACGAATAGATGATGTGCAAATGGGAGTCGCTTCGGGATGGGCGGGCTTGTCCGTGCGGCGGGTTGTGGGTTTCGGCGGGCGTGTCCGTTTGCCCCTCTCCCAAGAGAGAGGGTATGAGGTCGGTTTCTTTTCTTGATTGGTGGGCGAGCCGTTTTTCTAAAGCAAATATTCGTTGCAGGAAGGTTTGGCTTCTCCCCCTTGGGGGAGACGGGAGAGGGGTCAATGTGTCGCGGACGCTTCGCGCAGGTGGAACGGATGTCCGCTTCGGGGTGGGGGAGGCTGTCCGTGGGGTGGGGCTACCTTTGCACAGGTTTGAAAAAGCCCCTGAAATTCTGCTTTCAGGGGCTTACGTTTATATTTCTGTCATCTCCTGCACATGCTCATCTTCGTATTTCTCGATAAGCAACCCGAGGATTTCCATCAGGGAAGCGAGCGGATGGTTTTCGTCTTCTCCAACGATGTCAATCAGGTCATCTAGCAATTGTACTGCCTTCTGATATTCCTCTTCATTGTGCGGGTAATACAAAAACTCCGAGACGACTGTCCAGTGCGGTGCGGCTTGTTGAATTTTTGCGTCTAACATGGCTTACTCCTTCCACGTTCCTTCGTCATACTCTCGATGGGTTAAAACGGCGCGAATGTAAACGATCTTCCTGTTGTAATGAATGGCGGCGACCAAACGAACCTTGTTGCCGCCGATGTTGAAAACGGTCAACCCGCCAACCTGGTCTGCGCTTGGAAATGTCTCTCTCAATTCTGCGAACGACTTGAAATCCTTTGACTTTAAGTGCTTGTACCAATGTTTAAGTCCAGCCTCGGCGTCGGGATGTTTCTCTGCGAATTCATTGAGACGTTTTCGGGTGATGATACGCATGGTTGGTTAGCCAAAGTATAGCATGAAATTAACCACAATTTACATCGCCACAATTTCAATCTCGCTCAAACCATGAGCGGATTCTGAATTTCGGGCGGGGCGCTACGCAGTCCCTGCCTCATTTCGTGGAAGTTCTTCAGACTGGGTGGGCTTGTCCACTTCGACACTCCCTGCGGTCGCAGTGCAATGCCTAGGCGGGTTGTGGGTTTCGGCGGGCGTGTCTGTGGGGGAAAGAAAGGATGAAGGATGAATGATGAAAGGGGGACGGCGTGCAAATGGAAGTCACTTCGGACGGGCGCGATACCTTTTTGGTATAATTGCTTTAGCAATTGAAGGAGCAAACCATGCCTGAAAAATTTCTCGAAAGGATCGAAGTCAACCCCGCGGTGATGCTAGGCAAACCCGTCATCAAAGGGACGCGCATTCCCATCGAATTGCTTCTTCGCAAGTTGAGCGAAGGCGCAACCGAAGCTGATCTGCTGGATGCCTATCCGCGCCTGACAAAAATTGATATTCAAGCGGCTCTGGCGTACGCGGCCAGCGCGTTGGCGCACGAGACAATCATTCTCCCGACTGCGGCATGAGCGATCTTCGTTTTCTCGCGGATGAAAGTTGTGACTTTGCCGTTGTCCGCGCTTTGCGCGCCAAGGGCTATGATGTATTGGCTGTCAGCGAATACATGCAACAGTCTGTAGACCGCGAGTTGATTGAACAGGCACATCGCGAGATCGCGTCCTTTTGACTGAAGACAAAGACTTTGGATGGCTGGTATTTGCCAGCCATTCTGCTTCTGCGGGAGTGATCTTAATTCGATTCCCTAATAACCTGCGCTCCACGCTTGGACAATCGGTGTTGCAATTGGTGGATCAATATGGAGCTGAACTAGAAAATGCTTTTGTGGTAATTCAGCCTGGTCAGATTCGATTTAGCCGAAAGGAAAAATAACCTGATATCCGTCCTCACCCTGGGCGGATTCTGGATTTCGGCGGATTTGCTTTCCCTACTGAGAATTACTTTACGATGGCTTTCACCTTTTTCTCTGGCATAGCGGAAATCAACGCGCGCAAGGCTTTATTCACTTCTTCGGATGTCGTGAAAACCTTTGCAATGTCGGGGTCAACCATGACGATCAACGGTTCATCTTTCATCCGTGATGCAAAACGATTCGGCTTGGCTTTTTTATAGTCGAAACGATATTCAGCCGCCATTTCTTGAACTTTAGGAGTTTTGGTTTCGGGCGTTTTCTTCATAGTCGTTTATCTCTATTCGAGTCGCGGGTCGCGCGCTGATCAGGCGGACAATATCTTCCTGTCTTTCAACAAAACATACCAGAAGCATTCTTCGCAAAGCCGACAAGCCGATGATGATTTCACGATGTTCCTGCTCGGAGTGCTCCATGTCGTCAAAGATATAAGCGAGCGGGTCTTTGAAAACAGTCACAGCCTCATCAAAACTTATGCCGTGTTTACGCAGATTGCTGGAGGCTTTTTGTGGATCCCATGCGAATTTCATGCTCAAAGTATATCCCATTTTCATATTGGCAGAACGCAATATGCTCGCGTATTCTGGGTTTCGGCGGGCGTGTCCGTGGGGACAAATGGTGAATGAAACATAACAATCTCCGATGCAGTCTGCTCGGAGGTTGTAATTTTAGCCAACGCAAAAATTCAGTAAGAGATTCCTACTTCTCCTTCACCGTTGCCATGACATCCGACAGGAACTCCGCCATATCCCACGCGCCGTTACGGCTGACGCTGAGTCGGACGACGATCATATTCTGCGAAGGGAATATCACGACATCTTGTCCGTCATGACCTTCTGCATAGTAAATGTCATCGGGCAAGTCAGTCCATTCTTTGGTCTCTGGTTTGCCGGGTTCGCCTTTGTTCAGCCACCACATGCCGCCATAATCACCCAATGAGGGAGGTGTGGGAGTGCGGCTGTAGTCCACCCAACCTTCGGGAAGGATGCGTTCGCCGTTCCATACGCCATCTTGCGCAAAAAGCAATCCAAAGCGCGCCCAATCGCGCGCCGTTGTGTACATATACGAGGATCCAACAAATGTACCGGATGCATCCGGTTCGATGATGGCGCTGTTTACATTGATCCGATGGAACAAGACTTCCTGCGGGAAAGCCCAATAATTAGTAATGCCGCCGCCGATCGTGTCACGAATGATGCGAGTCAGAATATTGGCTGTTCCGCTGGAATAATTCCAAACCGTGTCGAGATCGGCTGCCAGAGGTTTGTTAGCGGCGTAGGCTGCCATATCGCCTTGGTTGTATAACATTTGCGTCACGCCATCCGTGAGATCGCCGTAATCTTCATTGAATTCAAGTCCGCTGCTCATGCGGATAAGTTGGTCGATTGTGATCGCTTTGCGGGGATCGTCGGAAGATTGCCATTCGGGCACCGGGGCGGGGGCGTGGATGTCGAGTTTGCCCTGCTGAACGAGTATACCCAGCAAGGCGTTGGTCACGCTTTTGGCCATCGACCAGCCCTGGAAGAGCGTGTCTTTGGGAAAGCCTTTACCATAACGCTCGGCGATGATCTTTCCATCCTTAACCACGATGATGGCGCGTGTACGACGCGGGTTTTGAGGATCAGGATCTTGGAACCATTTGTCCAGTACTGTCTCCAACGCGGGGGATTTCTCGGCAGTGACGGCATCGCCTTGGGGCCATGGCTGGTTGGGATCAATGGTAGCAGGCGAGGGCATCCGCGCGGCGCGAGTCTCGAACGGGCCGTTTCCTGCCAAAAGCGTACAACCCAGCCCGGGTCGCAGAATCGCTTTCTGCTTGGCTGCCCATCCCCATAACGTCACCGTGGCTTCACCTTTTGTTTCGTCAATTTGAGGGCGCAGGAAGGGAACCAGCGGGTTGCTGGGTAATTCGGCCATGATGCTATCCAGGTCCTGACCGGTAAGAAAATGATAGGAGCAAACCGCTTTGGCTGTGTAACCGGTAGCCACTTTGAATGTGGGCAACATGTACCAATACCCCACAACGAGCGCAATAACGAGAAATACAGCGATGCCGAGCAGAATCTTCTTCATCTTTTTCATGGAACTTCTCCTTGTCAAAAGTAGCCGGTTATTGTGTATTGTACGACACAAAACGGACATTGACGCTTCGGACTGGGCCGCCTGTCCCTGAGCATATTCTGAATTTCAGCGGCCGCGTCCGTGTGTTATATCAACGCGCGGCGCATTTTATTTCAACAACTTCACCTCTGCATACGGACTTGAATTCCCAAAAAGTTTTGATGGCGCATTATTCAACGTCATCTCAAAAAAATCCAGCAAGTACGCGTCTACAATCTCTGTCACACGCGCGCCGTTCAACGGACCCTTCAATCCCAATTGCGGGGCGATGGGAGAAAGCAAAGGCAGGTCGCTGAAATCGTAATGCTTCGTGCCGAGAACTTCAATCACGCCGAAATTATTTGTCGCATGGGGAATGAATTGATGGAACAGTTCGTTATTCCTGCTCTTCACATCGTCCACCCAAAATTGGCTGAACATGAAAAACGACGGTTGTGAAATGCCGCTTGCAAGTATTTCTTCAGAAACGGGACGCATGAACGGGTCCATGCCGAGAACGGCTTTACAGCGCGCGTCCGTGGCGCAAAATTGGATGACTGCCCCGCCGCCTGTGGAATGTCCATAAGCGCCGACGCGCGAAAAATCCGCGCGCTGATTGAAGAAAGCGCCCGCCTCGCTTTTTGGATCTTCAACCTGATCCAGAACAAAGGATAGGTCTCCTGCCCATTGATTTTCCAACTTGTGCGCGATGACTTCGTAATTCGGATCATTATCATCGGCTGGCAACGCGTTGGGATTATTAGGCGCAATGGTTCCATCGGGGAAAACGGTGACAATTGCTCCGTAGGTATGCTGGACGGCAATCACAATATATCCATGGCTGGCAAGTTCAAGCGCCTGTCCCGTGTTCTGCGCGTTGAATCCCTTCCAGCCGTGCGAGAATAAAATAACAGGAAATGGTTTTTCGGCGCTCGCCAGTTGCGCGTTTTTGTATGCGGGAATATTTACCAGCGCAAGATGGTCAAGAAAGAATGACGGCATCTTGATGAACTTCGCGATGGCTGGCGCATAGATGTTTGCATTCGACATCCACGGCGCTTTGACGTCGGTTGATTTGATTGTCGCGGGATACCAAACCTGAATCATAAACCTGCGCGGTTCATCCTTGCCTGAATAGATTTCTTTGCGCGACGAGTCCACCATCTCATAGATGGACGTGCCGATTTGATATTTGCCGCTTGGGATGGGAATCTTTGGGACAGGCAAAAGCGTAGGCAATGCCACAGCAAGCGCGAGCAGGATCACGGTCAAATATGAGGCGACGGGCGCAACGTCAATTTTGAAAATGGTAAGCGCGGTCAGGATGAGAGTCAACGCGTAAAGCGGAATCATCTGCCAGCGGTATCCTTCCGCGAAAAGATGAATGAAGACGACCAGCAAAGCGAACGCAGGCGCAAGTCGGATGGCGAGCGGACGCGGCTTTATCCAGACGAGATATAGCGCGAGCAGAAACGAGATTATTATTTCCAATGGACGCATGAAGTTATCCTTTTGAGTTTTTCTGAATTGTAATTCAAGAAGTTTTGTTTTAAGCGCTCAATGTGATCCATCAAGGCGCGGATGCCTTTGGCATGGAATTTTGCGCGGCGCGCGCTGTTGTATAATTGCTTTAGAAATCATAGGAGCAAACTTTGAGTGAAGAAGATAGACAATTAGCACACGTTCTATCCACGCTCATTTGGGCATCGTGGGGAGTGTATCTGGTCGTTATTTTCACCGGTCTATACTATGCCGATTGGAGGTTAATCACCGTAACGCTGGCAGGCTGTATCTTGCTCGTCGCGCCGCTGATATTGCTCAAACGCCGGCAATTGCGCGCCAGCAGTTTGGTGGTTGTGCTGATCGAGATTGCCATTGTGACATTCATCGCTATGGTGGGTCAGGGCATTCGTGATCTTGCCATCATAGCATTTCCCATCATCTTAATTTTTGCAGGACTATCTTTGAACCGGGGGCTTTTCAGATTTTGTGTCGGGTTGATATTAGCGGCGGTCTGCTGGCTGGCTTTTGGGGAAGCCAATGGCTGGTTTATTCTCAGCCCCTTCACTGGAGAAGCGGCAAACTGGTTTTATCTCATCGCCATAATATTCATTTTGTCGTTTGCGGGATTGGCTGTGGATTTACTAACAACAAATATGCGTCAGAACCTGGAATTGGCGCGGCAGGAAATCGCACAGCGCAAGCGCGCGGAAGAGATTCTGCAGGCAAGCGAAGCGCGCTATCGCCGATTAGTGGAAAATTCGCCTGACATCGTTTATACCTTTTCCAATAAACGCGGCGGCATCTACTACTCGCCGCGCATCGAACAGGTGTTGGGCTATTCAGTAGAGTATTTATATTCGCATCCCCAGCTCTGGAATGAATCTGTCCACCCTGACGACCGCGACAAGGTGGATGAAATTATTCGTGAATTTGAGATTGGAAAACTCTTCGACATTGAATATCGTGTTCAGGATGCGCAAGGAAACTGGCGCTGGCTGCGCGATCGCTCCACCGGACACGATGTCGGCAATGGCGAAGTCTTGATCGAAGGATTGGTAACCGACATCACCGAACGCAAGTGCGTGGAGGATGTATTGCTGGAAAAAGAAGTTCAATATCGCAACCTTGCAGACTCGGGTATCGCGCTGATCTGGACATCTGGAACAGACAAACTATGCAACTATTTTAATCTGCCCTGGTTAACGTTTACCGGGCGTACTCTTGAGCAGGAACTGGGGAACGGTTGGGCGGAAGGAGTCCATCCCGATGACTTTGACCGTTGTCTTGAAATTTATACAACCGCTTTCGATAAACGGGAAGTATTTGATATGGATTACAGGTTGCGCCACGTCAGCGGTGAATACCGATGGATCCGGGATTTGGGCACACCCAACTACAATAGCAACGGAGAATTTATTGGATACATCGGGCATTGCTTTGATATCACCGAGCGAAAACGGTTGGAAGAAGAACTCCGCTATCAAGGCACGCATGATGTATTGACCGGCCTCTACAATCGCGCCTTTTTTGAAACGGAAATGGCGCGGCTTGAACATAACCGAGAAATCCCAACCAGCATTATCATGGCAGATATGGACCAGTTGAAAGCCGCGAACGACACATGGGGACACGCGGCAGGCGACGAACTTTTACGGCAAACTGCGACTTTGCTCCGCTCGATATTTCGGGAAGGCGATGTGCTGGCACGCATCGGCGGGGATGAGTTTGCTGTTTTGTTGCCCACCACAGATTCTGCAACGGCTGAACAAATGCTGGCTCGCGTCAAAAAACAACTAGCAGAACACAATGCCGAACATCCTGATTTGCCTGTGCAATTATCGCTGGGCATGGCAACTGCCGAGAAAAATAATCTGACCGAAGCATTCAGGGTGGCAGACCGTCGCATGTATTCAGATAAAGCCGCGCGTAAAGCCAAAGAAAATCATTTATCCCAATCTTGAGGGCGATCAGGTGGAGTTATGTTGTGGAAAGAGGTTCACGATGCTAAATCACATTAAACAATGGCTGGAACCGCCTCAGTTCGAAGGCGACGAAGAACAGACAAATCAGGCGCGTATCGCCAACACGCTCATCCTCTATTTGGGCGCGGCGCTTTTGATTGTGATTTTTATTCTCATTCCTTTATTCGCTTTCCAAAAAATCGGGAGTTGGATCATCTCCATCACCACATTGTGCGGGCTTGCCATCGGGCGTCACTTGATTTTCAAAGGGCGTTTTCAATTGGGCGGCACGCTGATATTTGCGATCATCTACCTGTGCATCCTTGCCATGTTGATTCTTTCGGGCGGATCGTCAGGCACGGCAATGTTCTATTTTGCAACAGTTGTATTGATCGCGGGCTTCTTTTTAGATGAGCGCGTAGTGAATGTGTTTACGCTTGCAACCTTTCTAATCGCGATGGGAATCTCGTTTTTACAGGAACGGGGGTTGGTGACTATTCCAAAAGTTTTCGTGTTCAATTCAGTGTTTAGTTGGATCGCCACCGGGATCGGACTTTTGTTTATGATCCGCACCCGTGATCTGTTCGTGGGCAACTTGAAAAACGCGCTCAAACTCGCCCGTCAGGAAAACGCCGCGCGTCAAAAGGTTGAGGCAATCCTTCGCGAGAACGAGGAAAAATTCAAAGCGCAGTACAAAGGCATTCCCGTTCCCACTTATACATGGCAGGCAATGGGCGACGATTTGATTCTAGCGGATTACAACGATAATGCTTTCAAGTTCACACAGGGACGCATTGTCAACTTGCTTGGCAAAACGGCCAGCGTTATCTACCGCGACGATCCAGAAACTTTCAACCAATTGATCGAATGCATTCGCACAAAGGTGAACTCAAGGCATGAACGCTGGCATCGCCTGGCTTCCACTGGCGAACGAAGATACCTTGCGATCCATTATGCGTTTGTCCCGCCAAACCTGGTCATGGTTCATACCGAAGACGATACCGAGCGTATGCGCGCGGAAGTTGCATTGCGTGAGAGCGAAGCCAAGTTTCGGGCAGTGGTTGAAAATAGCAATGACGGCATTCTTTTCGGCGACGCCAACGCCGTAATTCATTATCGCAGTCCATCTTATAGCCGAATTAACGGATATACCGACGAAGAACGGGTAGGACATAGCGGCTTCGAGACCGTACATCCCAACGACGCGGATGACTTACATCGTTGGTGGGCAAAACTAATCGAACATCCAGAAACGACTCACAAGACCGAATATCGGATTCTGCATAAAGATGGAAAATGGCGCTGGATCGAAACGTCAGGTCAAAATTTGTTGAGCAACCCGGACATACATTCCATTGTCGTCACGAGCCGCGATATTACCGAGCATAAGCAAGCGGAAGAAGCGCTTCAGGAAAGCGAAGCGCGCCTGCGCGCGGTGGTGCAAACGGCAAACGACGCGATTATCACAATGGATATGCAAGGGTCCATTGTGGATTGGAACGCGGCGGCTGAGATGATTTTCGGTTATTCGGCAGATGAAGCGCTTGGCAAACCAGTCAACCAGATCGTGCCAAAACAATTCCGCGAACAGATGCATCACAGAGTCGAACGCACACATACAAGTAATGAACGGCACATCATAGGAAAGATGATTGAGGTTTCCGGATTGGCAAAGGATGGCAGGGAATTCCCAATCGAAATGTCGCTGGCGGAGTGGAAGACGCAAGCGGGAAATTTCTTTACGGCGATCATCCGCGACATCAGCGAACGCAAACAAGCGGAGGAACAAATCAGCCAAAGCGAAAAAAAATACCGTGAACTCTTCGAAGTCAACAAAGACGGCATCGCCATCTTTCTTCTGAATCCGCACGGACCTCCCGGTACGTTTGTCGAGGTCAATGAAGCCGCTCCCCAAATGCTCGGCTATACCCGGGAGGAAATGCTCCAACTAACGCCGACGGCGCTCGAACCGAATGTGACGCAAGAACAGTTGCAAATTAGACAAGCTGGATTCGACTCGAAAGGCGCCGCGAGTTTTGAAACGATTCTCCAGCATAAAAATGGGCATCCGGTTTTTGCCGAGTTTTCCGCACAGATGATCCAATATGAAGGTAAACCGGCGATCATGAATATTGTGCGCGACATCACCAAACGCAAACAACGCGAAAACGAACTGCGAGCCATTGCCACCTTGAGCGCGGCATTACGCACCGCGCCGACGCGCGCCGAGATGCTCCCAGTGATTATTGAAGAGATTAATATCCTGCTCAATTCGGACGCGGCCACCGTCGAGATCATTGACCAGCAAACGGGCAATGTAACCACTGAGGTTGCCAATGGCCTTTGGACGAACCTGGCAGGCGCGCGACAAGCGAAAGGAACGGGCATCAACGCCATCATCAGCCAAACGCTCGAACCGTATATTACGCACGATTTGGAAAACGATCCCAATATTTTCTATCACGAATGGGCGCGCGCGGGCATTCGCGGTAGCGCCGGCGTCCCGCTCATTGCACAGGATGAATTGATTGGCTTCATTTGGGTTGGGCGAAAGACAGACATCAGCGAATTGGAGGTCCGCCTGCTTGCGTCTGTCACTGACATTGCCGCGAACGCGATTTATCGCGCGACCTTGCACGAACAGACTCAAAAGGACGCGGCTGATCTGGCGCTGGCGTACGATACCACGCTGGAAGGCTGGGCGCGCGCGCTCGAATTACGCGACCACGAAACCGAAGGTCACACGCGCCGCGTGGTGCAAACAACGCTTGATCTGGCTCGCATCATGGGAATCAGAGAAAGTGAAATGGAAAATGTCCGGCGCGGCGCGCTTTTGCACGATATTGGCAAAATGGGAATCCCCGATTCGATCCTGCTCAAACCTGGCGCGCTCGACGATGACGAGTGGAAAACCATGCGACAGCATCCCGAATACGCGTACAAACTTTTAGAACCAATTGAATATTTGCGCCCGGTATTGGATATCCCATACTGTCACCATGAGAGATGGGATGGCACGGGTTATCCGCGCAAATTGAAAGGCGAACAGATTCCGCTGGAGGCGCGCATCTTTGCCGTCGTGGATGTTTGGGACGCGTTAACGTCAGACCGACCATACCGTTTGGCATGGTCAAAGGAAAAGTCACTGGCATACATCGCGGAACAACGCGGCGGGTATTTTGATCCGGAAATTGTGGAAGCGTTTTTGAAAATCATCTAGCGCTGATTCATCTTCATCCCACCAAAAATATCCTCCCTATTCATTTCTCGCGCGGTGAACCGTCATATTCCTTTCACATGTAATATGGAACTGCCAATTAACATTGAAGATTGCATAAAACTCAGCGTACTCTGCGTTTCCATTCTTCTTTGAGTTGCATTTCTTTTGGGCTTGTGCCTGTATCCAGCGCAAGAAAATCTGTAAGCAGGCGGTTGAATTTTGACGGATCGTCAATCATGGGGAAATGACCTGTGCCATCCAATCCAAGTTGATGAATATAAGCGGGCAATAAATCCACTTTATCTTGCGGGGGCGCGGTAATAACGGGATCATTCGCTCCATATACGAGCAGGCAAGGGACATTTTGATTGCTGACTTTTTCGAAAAGGTTGTTCGCCTGCAACCCAGCCATCGAAGCGGAAACAGCTACCGGATCGCCTTTGGATGCGTCAGAGAGAGCCGCGGCGGATTCGGGGGTGCGGTTGGATAGCCAGTCCACCAGATCAGTCATGGATGACGTCGTTAACTTTTTATCAACAGAGGCATATCCCAGCGGACAATTAACTGCCATCATGCGGTCAACACTGCGGGGCCATTGGTTGATAAAGGCAAAGCCGACGAGCGCACCGAGTCCATGTCCGACAATGGCGACTTTTCCAATTCCCATTTCTTCGAGGAATTGATTGACCAGACCAGCCTGTTGCTCAAGAGAATAGCGCAGAGTGTTGTGGACTGTATCGCCAAAACCGAAGAGGTCGAGTCCATAGGCGCGGAAGGATGTGGATGCGACCTGCATGGCGGAAATCCAATACCGCCATGAGCCGACCCAGCCGTGCAGGAAAACAATGGGACGACCGCGTCCCAACGCTTCATAATGCACAATGGATCCATCCAACAGAATAGCGCTCATTAAAAAGTTTCTTTCCTATTTTCCAAATCTGGCGAGTATGGCGTTTACTCGTTCAGTAAGTTGATCGGGTGCAAAAGGTTTAAGCAGGTATTCTTCTGCGCCAGCCTCAAGTCCGGTTTGAATTTCGGTATCTTGTCCTTTTGCAGAAAGGAAGACGACGGGGATATCTTTTATGCGCGGGTCGGCTTTCATTACGCGGCAGGCGTCGTAGCCGGTCATGCGCGGCATACGCACATCCATCAAGATCAGGTCGGGCATTTCCTGAGATGCAAGTTGCACAGCTTCCTCGCCGTTTGCGCCAGCCACGACTTCATGTCCGGCAAACCGCAAGGTAAAGGCTACCAATTCGCGTATATCAGGTTCGTCTTCAGCAATTAATATCTTAGCCATTCATGCCTCATTCATTTTTGAAAGTGGGCAGGGTAAAGGAAAATGTACTGCCTTCGCCCGGCACCCCTTTACTATTCATCCACATTTTTCCATTGTGCATTTCAACCAACTGCCGCACGATCGAAAGTCCCAGACCGGTACCGGGAGTAGCCAGCACGAGAGCATGTTCGCCGCGATAGAAGCGTTCAAAGACGCGGGCTTGATCCTCCGGCGCAATGCCTACGCCGTTATCTATGACATCCACTTGCACTTCACTCCCATTGACCGCATGGATATTCACGCGGATCGTGCCGTTCTCAGGCGTATAGTGGTAAGCGTTATACATGAGATTTGCCATAATCTGACGCACGCGCTCTGCATCGCCCAACACAAGCGGCAGATTTTTAGCTGCGTCCAGCGAAAGAGCCATGGGTTTTTCATCTTCGCGTGAACGACGTAAAACATCGGCAATAATATCTTCAGCAACTGCGCGTAGATCCAAAGGTTGTGGAGAGAGTACTACGCGTCCCGCTTCGATGCGTGAGATATCAAGCAGGTCGTTGACAAGGATATTCAAACGTTCGATATTGCTTTTGACAATATTCAGGAAGTGCGCCTGATTCTCTGAAACGGCGCCTGCCGCGCCCATCACGAGAATATCCACATAGCCTTTAATAGCGGTCATCGGCGTGCGAAGTTCGTGACTGACAGTCGCCACAAATTCAGACTTCAAGCGATCCACTTCCACTTCATGCGTAATGTCACGGAAGATGGAAACCGTTCCGAGGAAATCGTTTTGAAAAATTACAGGCGCAAGATGCACAAGCGCAATGCGTCCATTTTCCAGCTCAATTTGTTCCGCATACGTATCTCCAAATTTATAAGTGGTTGTGTCATCTGTCCAGCGGCGGATAGTTTCCATCCACTCGCTGGCGGCTTTACCGAACAATCCGCCAAATACTTCCAACGGCTGTCCCACCAAACGCCCAGCGTCCAAATTCAAAATACTCTGCGTGGAAGCATTCGCGAAGGTAATCATGTTGTTTGCTCCCGTCACCAATACGCCATCAGCCACCGCCTCAAGGATAGCTTGTGAACGGCTGGAATCTTCCTGCTCCTTGCGGAACATCACGCCCAGGCGCTCAGCTTGATCGCGGATCAGTTCATACAAGTGCGCGTTATTGATCGCGACAGCCACCTGACCGGCAATTGCCTTCACCAAATTGAGCATCTCCGCGCTAAAGAAACCCGGCGCGCGATGAAAGACCATCAGCACACCGATAGCGTCTTCGCCAACAAGCATGGGCGTGACCATGGCGCTGCGATGCTCCTGGCTTGTGGCGGTAGTTGCGCGCACCCAGCGCGGATCTTCATGCAAATCGTTTATAAGCACAGCTTCACGATTTTGCACTACCCAGCCAGCCAAGCCTTCACCGACCTTTAAAACAGAATTACGGTCGGTTTCATCATCTCTTTTCTCGGAAAGATAACCAAAACCAGCGCGGTAATGCAACGTGTTATCTTCTACATTCACAAGCATGATCGTGCCTTGTTCCGCGCTAATAGCTTCATTAAGCAGGGAAAGTGTGCGGTTGAGCGCGCGGTCAAGATCGAGGCTGGAAGAAACTTCCACAAGGATACGCAGGAGAGTTTCCGTATTCTGTTGTTCGCGTTGCAGTTGGGCAGTGCGCTCAACGACACGCGCCTCAAGTTGCGACGCCAGACTCTGCGTTTCGGCAAAGAGACGTCCATTTTGAATGGCGACGATGGCTTGATTCGCGAGCGTGCCAAGGATTTGCACATCTTCTTCGGTATACATTCCCGCTTGATAACTCTGGACAGATAGCATACCAAGCGTTTTACCGCCCAGTATCATAGGCACAGCGACGATGGACTGCGTAGCTTCTTCTTCATCCTCGCCAACCACCAGCATACTCAAGCTATTGGCTTGTTCAAGCGTTGAAGCCAAAACAGGCTTGCCGCTCATGATGATCTGACTACTCATTCCTTCGCCAAGCGGCGCGCGTTCCGCTGTAAAGCGTTTTCCGCGATCAATTAAATAAACAAGGTCAATCTCTTTTTTCTCTTGATCGAGCAACGAAATGACAAGCGAATCCAAAGGCATCAAACGTTCAGCCGCTTTATGCACCGCTATATAGATTTGCTCCGAATCAAGGTTCGCGCTGACCTGTGAACTGGTCTCGTTTAAGACGGCGAATCGCTCTGCTGTATTTACCGTTGATTGATATAAGCGCGCATTTTCCAATGAAATCGCGGCTTGACTGGTGATCGTACGCGCCAGTTCAATTTCATTAGCCCTGAAATGGAAATCATCCAAAGCATGAGCAAACACCAGCGCGCGTAACTGATTATTTCCGCCCACCAGCGGCATGATCAACACAGCTGTTGCATTTTCACCGATCAATTCCGATAATGGCGCAAGGTCCGGTTCTTTCTTTGCATCGTCTGTATTGAATATGCCCAACGAATCGCGTAAGCGGTCGAAAATAGGAGCATCGGGCAAAGCCTTCGGAAGTTTATAACGCGTCTTGGGAGTGGCGATTCTCCAAAGCGCCTGACCCCGTTCAAAGGTCACGACAGAAATTCGTTTCACACTAAGAGCCTGCGATAATTCATGAGCGGTCAATTGCAGGATTTGATCCGAATCAAGCAATCCGCTCAACGAGGCTGAGAAGCGGTTGAGCAAAGCCAAACGCTGTGAACGTTGGTCAAGTTCGGCGGCGCGGCTGAGGCTTTCTTCATACAGGCGCGCGTTTTCAATTGCAACCGCCGCCTGGCTTGCAAAAGTAGTGGCAACCTGAACAAGTTCACGCGTAAAGAAATGCGGTTGATCCTTTTCCAATGAGATCACACCGATCAACTCGCCTTTGGAAACCAGCGGAATGCCCAGCCATGAGAGCCGCGGTGAATCGGTACGCGGGAAGCGCGAGTCTTCGCGCACGTCATTAACCGCGATTGCCTGACCATGCGCGCTTATTTCATTGAATAACGCGCTGTCTGCGACTGCCACGCTCAAGCCAAGACGTTGATCTGTATCTGTGAATCCGCGCGCCGCGGCTACTTTGAGCCGATCTTTATCGCGTAAAAGCAGGGTAGCTGTATCAAAAGGCAACACAGGCGCAAATTGATCGAGCAAAGAAGCGATTAATTGATCGCTGCGCAGGCTGGATGTTAAGGAAGCGGCGACTTCATTTAGCGCTTGTAACTGACCGGCGCGTTCCTGAGTGTCATGCACAAGACGGACGTTTTCAAGCGAGAGTGAAACCTGCTGGGTGAGAGAAAGCAATAAAGCTTCGTCTTCCGCTTTGAACGCGCCCGTAGTATTGAAGTTATCAAGGATCAACAAGCCAATCGGTTTATCGCCGGCAACAATGGGAATCAAAATACTGGAGACAGGCAAACGTCCGCCGGTAGCCTGACGATAGAGTGAGAGATCGTCCGCAGGCAGTACATAATCACGCGAGAAGTTGACGTCGTTTATGCGCCGCGATTCTTTTTGCGCAAAGGTAATCCCCGGCAGGGCTTCACCTGAACGATATGTGATACGCATCATGCTTTCATTATCGGCATAGCCGGAAACAGCGCGCGGCACAAGTTGTTCGCTTTGTTGATCCCATAAGAATGCCGCGCCTGCATGCGCCAACTGCAACACGCGCTGGGCGCTGCCAAGCAAGGCATTCATCACCTCATCCGGATTCAAACCCATAAGTTTGCGGCTGAAATCCAGTAATAGATCAACTTCCTGCAAACGGCGGCGAGTTTCATTGAGCAGGGAGATATTTTGTAAAATGACCGAGGTCTGCCGCGAAATTTGGAAATATACTTGACGGTCTTCATCGGTAAAGGCGGGTATCGGTTCGGAACTAAGCGCCAACATGGCGGCGACAGTTTTTCCTTCCACCTTCACCGGCAGGCAGATGACGGCTTTGGAACGCAAGGCAGTAAGCAGCGGGGAGTCGCGCCATTCAGTATCTTCTTCGATGCTGGCGAGTAGGATCGGCTCGCCTGTCTGCAAACAGGCACGCAAAGGATTACGCTGACCGAACAGCGCTTCGACATTTGTCGAGCGCGGCACACTTCCCAGATTATGCAAGAGACGCGGACCGTCATTTGTATTTTCAGCGATAAGCGCCACCGACATACCCAATTGAGTCAGTGTCTCGCGCGCAAGCGCCATTAAGGCGGAATTGGCATCCAACTGGAGGCTGACAGATTCAGTGATGGCTAATCCGGCGCGTACGCGTTGTGTGCGGCGTTCCAAACTATGCAGGGAAATCGTCTGCTCGAGGTCTTTGCGCAGCAGGATCGGCACATCGTTCTTGGTGACGTTCAAAAGTTTTTGCTGACGCTGTAAGCCAGCCGAGAGCGCCTCAATGCGATTATGAAGTTCACCGAAATGGAATGAATTACTAATTGCCAATGCCGCTTGCGCGGCGAATGCATCTAAAGATTCAATAGTCGCGCGGTCGGGGCGCAAGCCATTGGATGGATCGTCAAGGCTGATCAATCCAAGCGGATTCCCCTGCGCGTCTTCCAGAGGCACCAGCAGGGTATCATCAGGATTCCAACCATGCGCTTCAATCTGCTGGGTAACGTGAAGTTCAAGTGTCACCATGTGGACGCTAGCAGGCACTACTGGCGCTTTCTCAAATGGAATAAAAAAGGAATGTCCTATTTTGAATTCAGGCGCCATTAACTGTTGAACGCCAGTCAGCGGCTGTTTACGCGTCAATAGTTCATTAAGCGCTTCTTGTGGGATACCGACAGCGGTCACGCGGCGAAGCATGGCTGTTTCAGGCTCGTAGAGACTAATCAACACCACTTGGAACGGTGTGGATTCTTTGATGCCTTGCGCGATGGAATGTAGAGTCTGTTCGAGCGGTTGTTCGAAATTTAATGTATAGCCTACATCGCTTAATTTGATTAGCGTATCTGCGCGGCGGCGCATCATTTCAGCGCGCAGGCGCTCGTTTTGATAACGCTGCGCGTTGCTAATGGCAATCGCCGCCTGCATTGCAATCGTTTGAACGATTTCCACCGCGTCCGCTTGGAAAAAGGCTGTTTGGCTGGCGTGTAAATAAATCAAGCCAAGTATGCGTCCATGATGCGCTATCGGCAGGATCAAGGCAGAACGCACATTTTCATGCGGAGGAGTCTCGCCTTGAGCTTCAAAATCAGAAAGCTGGATCAATTCGCGGCTTTCAGCGGCGCGAAGTTCAAGGGTGGATAAAGTCGTTTTTTCATTGAGACAGCCATACGTCATAATGATGCGAGAGGCTTCCATCTCGCTTTCAGAGTCAAACAGCAAAATATTCGCGCAGTCGGCATGAGCGGCACGCAGGCTTTCATCATGGATAATTTGAATAATATGTTTAAGTTCAAACGATGCGTTAAGTTCCCGCCCAATGCGTGTGACTGATGTAAACTGATTAACTTGCTGGCGCAGAGTCTCATCCGTTTGATCCATCAAACTGGCTCTTTCGATGGCAGACGCCAATTGTCCCGCGGCAGTGGATACTACTTGCAGATCGAATGCGTTATAAAAATCCGCTTTTCGCTTTCCAAGTATCAACTCGCCAATGCTTCGGTCACGCGCGATCAGCGGCACTACAATGGACGATTCTATTTGTAATGTGCCTGCCAATGGACGATAAAACGGCGCCAGACGGCGATCTGTGGTGAGACGCGCCGCGAGAAAAGGCTGTTGACTGCCTGAAACCGTTAGACGGAACTCAGGTTCATCAATGCTTATTTTTGGAAAAGAGTTCGCAATTTCATCAGAGACATTCCAGGTTGAATCGCAGTGCAAGCGCAATTCGCCATGCTTGTCATCCAGCAAAAAGATCGCGCCCATATCCGCTTGAAAGAGATTTGCCAGTTCCTGCATGGAAAACTTCAATATCTCATCCAATGTAGCTGAAGATACGGACAGGCTCGCAATGCGGCGCAACGCCTCGGAACGTAACGCGCGGCTGCGCGCTTGTTGTATCAGCAAAGCATTATCAATGATTGCCGCGGCCTGCGTTGCCACGATATTCATCAAGCGTAATTCATTAGGAGAAAAGGAAGCCGGTCCGCGATGATGGTGAGAGACTTGGAAATATCCCAACATGTGACCTGCCGACGTAAGCGGGATCAAAGCGGAATCACGCAGACTCGCGGCAACGGCTATATCTGTAAAACCAAGCGTACGCCAATTTTCATCCTGTGATGCGGCAAGTGTGAGGATGGGTTGTTGCGAAACAATTAACTGTTCTGCATTGCCAGCCGCGGGAATTGAGGCGCGGTAGATTTCCACAATGTGAGGCGGCAAACCATGGAATGGAACCTGTCCTTGCAGGATATGTTTTTCCTCATCATAAAGCAGGAAGCCGACAATATCGGCGTCAAAAAGCGGGGACACACTCTCCACCAGATGGGTAAAAAGGTCTTGCGCATCTTGAATGGCGGCGAAAGCCTGCGTGAGATTCGCCAAGCCAGCCAGTTCAAAGGCACGGCGTTGCTGTTCTTCATACAAAGCCGAATTACGAATTGCCACACCGGCTTGCCCTGCCGCCAAATTGAGTAAGTTAAGATCGTGTTGACCGAACGAGCCGTCGCCTGTTTGTCCAACTTCCAAAGCGCCAACCAATTCACTGCCCGCAAGTAATGGAATACCGATATAAGAATGGATCGCCTTAACTTCCCCCGAGGCGCCAGAAGGCAGGTCAGAATTATCCACAATCATAGGGATGCGATTCGCGATCAGAGATTCAGTCAGCGCGCCAAACTGCGACTGAGAACTGCGCGTCACTTTCCTTGACGTTGAATCTGGGTCTGCAAAACAATACGAGATCAACCCCTGAGATTCGGCATCCCAAACCTTAACCTCCAAAACATCCGAAGGCACAAGTTTGCTCACGTTTTCAAGGATTGCTTGAAGAGTCGCGTGTAGTTCGAAATTGGATGCGATGGACTGATTGAAGTCCGTTATTACTTTAAGAATGGAACCGGATGAGTCGGCTTGGGCTTCCAGAGTAGGCGACAGATCCATGCCGCGCAACGCGATAAGCACCGTCGGGTAAGCGCCTGGGATTTGATAGGAAGTCGCCTCCGCCAGTTTTCCATTAATGGTGATTCGTTTTTGTCCGGCAGCCGCGCATAGTTCCAGGAAATGATCGGATGGACGCACATGCCGCGCAAGACGTTCGAGGTCTACATATTCATTCTCCTTCAAACCGAACAACTGGCGCGCCAGCGCGTTAACATATTCCACGCGCCCGCCTAGTTGCACGATCAATACAGCGTCTATATTAGAAGTAATCTCTGGGAAATAAAGCGGAGTAGCCGCGTCTGCCTGCGGGATGGACTGGTTGCCAGGCAATAAACGCAAAGCAAGCCAGACTAGTAAGAAGAATACCAGTCCAATAACGAGAAGACCAATCCCCGGGCCTGCCCCGGCAAACATGGCAGAAAAATACCTCAAGCCGCCGCGTCAGCCGTGGCGTCTTGACGCCGGGCTTCTGCCGCTAGCTCTGTAATTTCACGAATATCAGCAAACGAATTTTGCGCGGGTGAAACCACCCCGATGGAAAATGTCATAAAAGACACTTTCTCCGCGCTCCCATCTGCTTTTGGCGCCTGGATGAATCCCTGCTGGCGGTCAATGAAATTGTAATGCGATTGCACCTCTCCCGCGAAACGCTCCTTCAATCTCTGGCGGATACGCGGCGCTGCGTCATCGGTTGAAATAATAATAAAGTTATCGCCTCCCGCATGTCCGATAAAATCGCTGGTCGTACCTACCTCGTCCACTACTTCGGTAATCAGCATTGCCGCGAAACGTAACACATCGTCACTGGCTACAAATCCATACACATCCTTGAAAGCCTCAAAATTGTTAACGCGCACATCCAGCAACGACCAGTTTTGTTCCCGAATAATACGGCGCAATTGCTCCTCGATCAAACGACCGGCAGGAAGCCCTGAATGTGGGTCTGTCAGACTCTCGCGCTCTGAGCGGCGAATGGCGCCTTGCACGCGCAGTTTTAATTCCTCAATATCAAAAGGTTTGGTGATGTAATCATCCGCGCCCAACTCGAGACCCTGCAACTTATCGCTGCGCTCATCCTTTTGCGTTAAAAAGATTACAGGGATGTGACTGGTGCGAGTGCTGGTACGCAAATTACGGCAGACCTCATAGCCGTCAATATCCGGCAGCATGATGTCCAGCACGATCAAATGCGGTATGACGTGTTTTGTCTTTTCCAACGCGTCACGACCGCGATTGGCGACATCCACGTCAAATTCCATGCCCGAGAAATAAATCTTGAGCATATTGGCAATATCAATATCGTCTTCCACAACCAACAGGCGGGCTTTTCCCATAACGAGCCTCCTCTATAAACGCCGCGCTTTTCGCGCGTTCTTTCTTATAATATCAATCTGTTTCTGCGTCACTTCTTTTTCAAACGAACGGAATCCGCTCAAGCGAAAACCATGCCTTTTTGCGATTCCGGCGATCTCCTGCGCGCGTTCGAGCGTAATTTCCTTGCCAATCGTATAATCTTCAAAACGACCTTCGAGCGCGAGAGCCATCGTCTCAGCCATACACGCGTAGGCTTTGCCTTCCGGAAAACCAAAGTTGAAATGAAAATTCACGCGGCCTGGCACATCCACCATTCCGCCGTCAATCACTAATATATCATCTCTCACAGCCGCTACCATTGCAGATACATCGCGGGGACGCGCCACATCGCAAATCACACTGCCCGGCAATAAATGCTCCGGTTTGATAATATCATGCACCGCGCTGGTGACCGTAAGGATCAATTGCGACTGTGAAAGCACATCCATTTTTGTGCTGATGACAAGCTCGCTTCGCGCGCGGACTTTTAGCTTGTCGCGCAAAACTTCCAGCTTTTTCTCATCTCGCGCCACCAAAAACAATCGGGCGGCTTCGCCAGCCAAAAGTTCCGCGCAGACGCGTCCAATCGCGCCCGTCGCGCCAACCACCGCCACAGAAGCGTCCCGGATGTTAATATCCATCAATTGCGCGGCATCCCGAATGGCTTGCACTGCCAGCGCGACCGTATAAGAATCGCCGGTTGTGACCGGCACATCGAGAGCTTTTGCAATGGTGACGCCCGCATCGCCAATGACAGATGTAAAAGCGCCCAGCCCCAGAATATTTGCGCCCAGTCGTTCCGCCATGCGTCCGGTTTGGATAATCTTACAATAAACCGTGCGCTCTGGCAACTCCAACATGCGTTGCGGCGTGAACGGACATGCAATGAACCAGCCTTTTATTTGCTTGCCGGTTGATTCAGATGTGATGCCCTCTATTTCCGAAATATAAATCGGCGGAAAGAACGTGGAAAAAAAATCAATCTGCCTTTCGCTAAGTACGCGCCCCAAAAATGGAAACTTTCGGCTGACATCGCGCTTTGGGTCAATTGGATGAATGATGAAGGCAAACGTATCCACTACCAAGCCTCCGCGTCTGCATCGTGGCTGCGATGATAGGGCGTTTGGTGCAGGTGCGCAAGTTTTAACCTATGATGGTCGCTATCTTCAAAGCGAACGTCTTTATCAATGATGCGGCGTTCTTTGGAAGCCGCAAGCACAACATCTGATTCTATTGTGCGCGCAGGATAAACGATCATGCCCGCGCCAATTCGGCAATTATGTCCCACACAGCCGCCAAGCACCGGGCGATTGGAAACACTTATTTTCCCATTTCCATCCAGCGCGCGAATTGGGGCAGGAATAAGATTGTAGTCGGTAAAAGTGGAACCGGCGCCAATGAAGGTGTTGCGCCCGATCACGCACATTTGCAGGCAGGTATTTTGCGCCAACATGCTGTTTTCCATCATGGTTGTCATGAACAACGCGGCGCGGAACGGCAGGAAGGCGCCATCACCAATGACTGATAACATCACCTGCACACCCTGCCCAACATTAACATTGTTGCCGATTGTGCTATTATCGATCACAGCGCCTGCATTGATGGTAACGTTATCTCCAATGAATGCCGGTCCCTTAATGACAGCGCTTGGGTCAATCACGCAGTTCTTGCCAACCATCACAACCTCAGAACACTCCAGGACTTGGCGTCCCTCATAAATGGCTTTGGCAATGATTTTAGCCTTGAAAGAAAGTTCATCGTTCGCCTTTTTTTCATAACGAGCGCCGCGCGCAAACATGCCGAATACCACGTCGGCAATAAAAATATGCACCCATGAATCAATGGCGATGAGCGAGCGCATGGGAACATTGAAAACAAGGTCGCCGGACTGGCTTGCCATGTAGGTCGGCACATGGTAGTAGCCGATCTCGCGTGCCTGCATATCAATTACGAGCGGTTCTGCATCCGCTACCGGACCGTTTGGGTAATACCATAAGTCAGCAAGATACACACTGCCCGCGGGCGTGTAGGATATGGAAAGCGGCAGGGCATGTTCTCGAAAAGCCGAATCGTCCATCGAAAAAGCCGCGCGCACCGCGCGTTTACGCTTCAAGGCTTCATCCATGAACGCCCGAATATAACCCTGATCAAAAAAGAGATTATCGCGATACATGATAGTCGGCTCGCGCGTCGGCTTAAAAGGCTCCCCCGGCTTTACTTCCACTTCACGAGTTACGTAAGGAGCAAGCACATCGCGCTGATGCAGCCAGAGCGGCTTGTTCTGAATACGTAATTCCCGCGCCGGTTCGCAAAACGGCCTGATCTGATTCGGAGTATGCAGGATAATCTTAAGCATATTTATTGATTATACATTGAATACATAAACGCGAGCTACCCACATCAATATTCAAAAATTTCAGCCCGATGAAAATTCCTTACGAAAAGGGAAGTTTTTCGATCTCAACCGTGCAGGCGGAATCTCCGCGCGCGATACAGGCTGTTTCTTCCACATTAAACACTTTCCCACTGCTTACCCAATACAAAGACTCTTGCAATAGTCCTACCGCAAGATGACAGACCGGTTCGGCTTCATGCCTGCCCAAACACAACGGACAGCGAACTATTTGCCATAATATCTTTGTTTCTGTTTCTTCCACGCGTACGGTTTGATCGGTTTGTTTATTGAATAAATCGGCAAAAGACATCGCGCCAACGCGCATTTTGTTGGGAAGCGGCAACAAGCGGAAAGCCATTTTCGTGAGACCTAATTGCAATCCGAATTCTTTTAAGCCGTATTTAAAACAAGCGCGTCCAACTCGTAATGCAATTCCGCGCCCGCCGCGCGGACCGTAAGCTTGCTCCAGCGCGCTTTGAAGCGAGCTCACAGTTTGAAAGGGAAAAGTAAGCTCCGAAGAAGACGGCGGATAATTATCAAGCAGGGAATCCAACGCCGCTAATCGCAAAACAGCCTGCATCCCGTTTCTTCCAAGCACTTCTTCCGTGGCTTGTAAAATGATACGCCCCATTTTTTGCGGATAAAAAAGTTCCGTTTTTTTCATAGCATGACAGAAGTTGATGAAATCTGTGGCGTAGTAGATTGTCCGGGCATGGGAGTATCCAGAAAGGCTTTTAACCGCTGGCTGAAATCTGTGGGTTCTTCAAGCATGGGGAAATGACCTGAAGTTGGAAATCGTTCTATTCGAACATTTTTAATTCCATTCTGCAACGGTTGCCATTGCAAAGGATTGACAATGATGTCTTTATCGCCATACATTCCCAGCGTAGGAGCATGCACTTGGTCAAGCATCGGTCTGAGGTCCGTGCGGCGAAGCGATGCAATCGAAAGCAGGAAAGATTCAATGGTCGTACGCGAAAGGTCTCGATCCATCATGGCTGGGAAACGCGGATCGCGGCAAATAAACGGGGAGGCAAGCCGCATGGCGCCGCGAAAGAGTCCCATCATATTGAAAAGCATAAACGCTATCGGACGGCGTCCAGCCAGTTTCAGGGGCCAGGCAAGAGATGAACCAACGATCGGAGAACCCACCACCGCCACTTTGCTAACGCGTTCAGGATATTTAATGGCAACCGAAAGACTTACTGTGCCGCCCATGCTGTGTCCCACCAAAGGCGCATGTTCAATGCCAAGTTGCTCCATGAATTGATTCACCAAACCGACAAAGTCTTGCACGGCATAGGTATCACGTTTTTTTCCAGATTCACCAAATCCCCAAAAATCCAGCGCGTAGGTACGATAAAACGCGCCGAGATAAGCCATCGTCTCCTGCCACAAGCCCCACGAACCGAGCCAGCCATGCAGAAGAATAACAGGCTTACCGCGCCCGTAGACTTCGTAGTGCATCATTCCTTGATCGGTAGTTATAGAAGACACAGGCTCAACTCACACAAAAATTCACCGCGGAGGGCATCACAGCGCGCTCCACGGTGATAATTTTACCAAAATACGATCCCCTTTATTTTCCAGAATCCATTTCTGCGATGATACCATAAAGCAATTCCAGAAGAATATCTTTGACAGTCTTACGGTCGGTAGCCACACACGGAAGCAATTTCGTGCGGCTGTCGAGGCGCAGAGCATGACGCACATCTTCCAATTCCCAGGCTTCTTCCTTATCCTGCTTGTTGGCGGCTACCACATAAGGCGTGGGAGCATAAGCGCGGAAAGTCTCAAGGATCGAACGAGCCTCGCGGAAAGTTTCAGGGCGGGTACTATCCACCATGACGATGAACCCAAGCATGCCTTCCGAAAGGATCTCCCACATAAAATCAAAACGCTTTTGTCCGGGAGTTCCAAAAAGATACAGCACCAGGTCTTCGTCTACGGTGATGCGACCGAAGTCCATTGCCACTGTCGTCGCTGATTTTACAGAACGTTCATCATCCGTTGAGATCTTCCGCTCTGTTGAAACCACATCAATTTCACTGACAGACTGAATGAATTGCGTCTTGCCAGCGCTGAAAGGTCCTGTGACTACCATTTTAACAGTTTGCATAATTCCGAATCCTTCTCAATGAATTACATCGTGCGGATACGTCCAATTAATTTGTTGATAAGCGTCTTCTGCTCTTCTTTATCTTGTGTCGGGAACGTTTTCGGATTGGGCGCAGGCGCGGCGCCTTCCACGCGCACCACCTCCACCAAACCGGCTTGCAATAAACCATAAACAATACGGCGGGTTTCCAGGTCGCTCATCTTATTCGTCTTGGCAATTTGTTTCATCGTATTCTTGGGATTGATGAACGAAACCACCCGCCATTCTTCCACGCTCAAGTTAACGTGCTTCATCGGTCTGTCTGTGAATTTCAATGCCATATCCAAACTGGGAATTTCATCCTGCAACTGCTCCAACTCACGCAGTTCACGAGACCCTTCAATGATAATATTTTCAAGATCAATACGCACATTGATACGATCTTCAGGCGGAAACATTTCTGCGTCAAAATGAAAAATACCTTCCACCCAGGTGAAAAGGCGGCGCACTACATCGGTAAAATAAGCTTGCAAGTTGAGTAAAATATCTTCCTGCGATACATAACCTGCATTGATCAGCAACAAGCCAAGTTCCTTATCGGTCATCTGACCGGCGCGGTCGGCAATGGCGCGGTATTGATTTTCATTCAGCTTATTCGCCTTATGCAAAACGCTCGCCAAACCGGAATCTTCCTGACCGATACGCGCGAACGCCAACTTACCCTCACGAAACGCGACATGCGCCTGTTCGCTGGGACCATCCAAAATCAATGTGCCTGTCTTTCCAGCCAGATTAATGAGATTAAGTAGTTGTGTAATTGTAAAATCGCGTAAGTTGCCGCGCAGCGCCATAAATTCCTCAACAAACCTAACTGAAAGGATAGGATTTTGAAAATTATACATGCAAGACCGTCATACGTCAATTAAGTCAGCCCCACGCAATTGTAAGGTATATATCCTATGATATATTTAGGACTTCTAAAACAGGAGATACCATGCGAAAAACAATTCTACATCTCGTTCTCATTCTGACCTTTAGCCTGCTCCCCGCTTCCCGCGCTTTTGCCGCGACCCAGGCTGATGTGACAAATAATGAAGTCACCTTTAATTTTCCTGAAACAGCCACATTCAGCGCCACGATAACAAGCAGCGCTGAGATAACATCCATTGTACTTGAATATGGCAATGAACAGCTAACCTGCGGCGAAGTCGTTGCAAAAACCTTTCCCGAATTCACGCCATCCACAACCGTAAACGTTTCATGGACATGGGACATGCGCCAATTCGGAGCGCAATTCCCCGGCACAATCTTCTGGTGGCGCTGGCGCTTCACCGATCAGACCGGCAAGGAAACAGTCACTGACAAAAAAACAATCATGTGGCTTGATAACATCCATCCCTGGAAAACCGTTTCTTCCGGCAGCATCCGCCTGCACTGGTACGAAGGAAATAATGCGTTTTCACAAGAACGATTGACTGCCGCTGTGAATGGACTCAAAAACCTCGAAAATGACGCCGGTTTGAAAACCGATCAGCCAATTGATATTTATATCTACGCCAGCTCAACCGACATGAAGGATGCCGATCCCTTTGCGCCGTCATGGTCGGGGGGTCAAGCCAACCCAGCATCTAACCTGATCTTCCTTGACAGCTCAAGCACCGACATCAGCGCTGAAGTGCATGAACTCACGCATGTATTAGTCGGTCATTTTACATTCTCCTGTATTGGTTTCGTTCCACAATGGTTGAATGAAGGCTTGGCTGTTTATTCCGAAGGTCCACTAAACGCGCAATTCCAAATCCCGCTCGATGTAGCTGTACAGAGCAATACTTTGCTCAGCGTCCGTTCCATCAGCGGCGCTTTCTCTGGTGAGGGTAATCAGGCAAACCTTTCTTATGCAGAGTCTTTTAGCATCGTCAATTTCCTGATCCAAAATTATGGGCATGACAAAATGAATTCGCTGTTGATCGCCTTCCGCGACGGTAAGTCTGATGATGAGGCGCTCACCAGCGTATATGGATTCAACGTTGATGGTCTGGAAGACGCCTGGAGACAATCGCTTCACGCGCAGCCTCGGCTTGCTTCCGCGCAACCAACCGCTCTGGCAACCCCAACCTTTGTCCCCACGATCGTCCCGGTTTCAGGCGCGCCGCTGGCAATGACTCCGTATGCCGTGCCGACCTCTTCGCTTAATGGCACACCCTCGCCGTCAAGCAGTCCGCGGATTAGTCTAACCATTGCGTTGATCGGCTTATGCTGTTTACTACTTTTGATCTTTGGAGTGATCGCAGTAGGTTTTTTCATTCGCAGTCAAAATATGAAAAGAGGTAAGAATGATTAAAAGAACGCTGGCGCTATGCGCGCTTTTTATTCTGGTCGCCGCGACGCTGACGAATCAAGTCTCAGCCAGTGAAAGGTTTCAAGTACCACTGAATCAAGCCCTGGTGCTCGCGGGAGGCGAAAGCACGAATCCGCGTAATTATGATCCCGCCGCGACATGGCCCTCCGGCAACGAAAAATTAGTCTTCAGCGGATTGGTATCCTTTGATCCGAATCTAAACCTAACTCCCGACCTTGCAGAGACATGGGACATAAGCGCGGACGGCAAAACCTACACGTTTCATTTGCGCGCAAATGCAAAATTCCATAACGGACGCGCCGTCACCGCGCAGGATGTAATTTATTCATGGGAACGCGCCGCCAGTCCGCAGTTAAAATCTGATACCGTGCTGACGTATCTTGGCGACATCGTGGGCGTGAAAGAAATGTACGCGGGACAGGCAGACCATATCGCCGGGATAAAAGCTCTCGATGACCACACCCTGCAAGTGACGATTGACGCGCCTAAACCGTATTTTATTTTGAAGCTAACTTTTCCCACATCTTTTATCGTGGATAAAGATAATGTGGAAAGCGGCGCGGAATGGTATCGCACACCCAACGGCACCGGTCCGTATCGTTTGATTGAATGGCAAAGTTTTAAGCAGATCACCTATCAGGCGAATTCCGATTTCTATCTCGGCGCGCCTTCCATTCCTTATGTCGTGGTCAACTTGAGCCAGGGATACAATTTATATGATACCGGTGAAGTTGATATCGCCGGCGTTAGTTCGGTAGACCGTTATGCCGATCCTACAGAACCATTGCATAATCAACTGCACACCGGCGTCAGCCTTTGCACAGATTACACAATATTCGATACTACGCGCCCGCCGTTTGACGATGTAAATGTTCGCAAGGCTTTTTCGATGGCTTTCAATAGACAGCAATATATTGATGTGCTTTATAGCGGTCATGCACTGCCAGCCGATGGACTCTATCCGCCCGCGTTGCCCGGTTTCAACACACAACTCAAGGGCTTGCCTTATGATCCAGAACAGGCGCGTAAACTATTAGCCGAATCAAAATATGGCGGACCGCAAGGTTTACCGCCAATCGTATACACGAACGCTGGCATCGGGACTTCGGTAGGCGCGGATGTTTCGGCGCTAGCCGATATGTGGCAACAGAATCTCGGCGTGACGATAACCATTGAAAATCTGGAGCCGAATTTTTATTTCGATCAAATCTATAAAGGCATTCATGGTCAACTGTTCAGCAGTAATTGGTGCGCGGACTATCCCGACCCTGAGAATTTTGCGGATGCGTTATTTCACAGCGGCGCGCAACAAAATACCGGCGGCTATTCAAATCCCGATCTGGATAAATTACTCGAAGCCGCGCGCGTGGAACGAGACGTGACCAAGCGCATTGGCATGTATCAACAAGCCGAGCAAATTCTGGTGGATGACGCCGCGGCGTTATTTACCGTTCATTCGCTTATGTATCAATTGGTGAAGCCTTATGTGAAAGGCTATGTCTTAACCCCGATCTCGATTCCGATTGAAAGATATATGTGGCTGGAAGGAAAATAGACGATGGACGATAGACGGTGGACAGTGGACGGTCTACCGTCTATCGTCTTGCTTCCACCGCAAACTCAACGCGATCTATCTCGCCAGCTACGCTTGAAATCATAAATTCAAACGGAAGATTATTTCCGGCTTCGAGAGCGGCATTGGATTCCCATCTTTTAACGCCGACCACGCGTCCTGCATGATTGTATGCGACAGCCGCGACCCAAACCTGGGTCGCGGCTTTTGATTCGGATGGCAGGTAAATCTGTCCATTTACTTGCGCGGTGCGACCGGATGAATCAATTTGCACGAGTGTATTCTGAATTGTCGCGGGCAAATAGCGGGCATCATCTGGTAACAAGCGAATGGCGGTCAAGATTTGGATTTGAGGCTTTACGTCCGCGGGAATATTGGGAGAAAAAAATGTGACTAAAGGTAATGATGTATTCGGCGGCAGGATGTTTAGCATGGACAGCGCGGTTTGAGATAAAAGTTCTTGTCCGTTTGAATCCACCAGAGTCACTTGCGCGGAGATGTTTTCCATAGAGTCCGAAAAATTGTTATTCACCAGAACGAAGCACCACATGGCTTGGTCCGCTGTGGGGTAACATTCGATCTGTTGAACGGAAACAGGCACAGGCGTTGGTGTGGATGCGCCGGTCAAGTCGGCGGAATTATTCGGTATCTTAAGTTTAATCCCAATGGGCATTGCGTTCGGGTCAACATCCGGATTCGCCGCTCGCAGGGAATCCAAAGAAATATTATATTTCTCGGCGATCTGGCTCATCGTATCGTTGCCGGTAACTTTATAAAAAACAGGCGTAGGACTTGGCAAAGGCGTTTCGGCAGGCAAAAGTCCTTCAAGTTGAGTCGGACTCGGCGTGCCAGTTAAATATGGTACAAGAGAATCAAAGGATGGTTGGCTGGTTGATTGAGGCGCGCAAGCTGTTAATAATAAAATTAGAAAAAGCAAACTGTTTCGCATGGAATGATTATAATGGAGATAGATACAAGGTGACAGTCGCCTGCTCAAATCATTATGAAAATCTTTATCCGCAGATGACGCAGATTTAACAGATTTCTTAATGCTCTTTCTGCGTAATCGGCGAAATCTGCGGATGAATTAAACCATTGAGAATCGCTGTCGCCTGCTCAAATCATTATTGGAGGCAACATGGAATATCGTCATCTCGGACGCGCGGGAATCCGCGTGAGTGAACTTTCTTTTGGCTCGTGGGTCACGTTTGGCAATCAAGCGGATGTGAAAGCTGCGGTGAGTATGATGTCCGCGGCGCATGACGCGGGCGTAAATTTTTTCGACAACGCCGAAGTATATGCCGGCGGAAAATCGGAAGAAGTCATGGGCGCGGCGCTCAAAGAATTGAAATGGCGCCGAAGCGGTTATTTAATTTCGACAAAAATTTTCTGGGGATTAAATGACGGCGTGAATGAAAAGAATACGCTTAATCGCAAACGTCTGATCGAAGGTATAAACGGTTCGCTCGCGCGGCTTCAACTTGAGTATGTTGACCTGCTCTTTTGTCACCGCCCTGATCCAACCACTCCAATCGAAGAAACCGTTTGGGCAATGCACAATATCATCGAACGGGACAAAGCGCTATATTGGGGAACTTCGGAATGGTCGGCGGCAGAGATCGTTCACGCGGTTGAATTTGCTGAAAAGAATCATCTGCACAAACCGATGATGGAACAACCGCAATACAACATGTTCGAACGCGGACGATTTTCAAACGAATATATCCGCTTTTATAAGGATTATGGCTTCGGCTCCACAATCTGGAGTCCGCTGGCTTCGGGTTTGTTGACAGGCAAATACAACAATGGAATTCCCGAAAACAGCCGCGGCACGCTCAAAGGCTATAGCTGGCTAAAAAGTCATCTTACCGATCAGCAAAAGATCGCCAAAGTCAAAGCGCTTGAACCGATTGCCAAAGAACTTGGCTGCACACTTTCGCAATTGGCGTTGGCGTGGTGTCTCAAGAATCCTTATGTCAGCACGGTCATCACAGGCGCCAGCCGCGTGGAGCAAGTCCACGAAAATATGAAGGCGGCGGATGTGGTTGCAAAAATCACGCCGGAGATTTTGGAAAAAATTGATGTGATCTTCGAGATCAAGAAAGAAGAAGAATAACCATGTATTGTAGGGGCGGATCGCGATCCGCCCCTACTTTGCAAAATAATTCTCTTCCACATCCCGCCACGTTTCATCAGGCAATTTCATATATTTCGTCAATAGCGGATGCACACGCGTCAACTCTTCAACCATCTTTTGAGCGACGCGTCGTATTGAAAAATGCGCGTTGGATGCAGAACGCAATTGGCAGAAATGAAACGCTGAACGCAAATTGAAAGACGCCAACACGCGCCGATTAAATCCATTGGGGACAATATACTGCGCCGCGTCTGGATTAAACGCATACAACTTCTCATACATCTTCGCGGCGGATTCCATCGCCGCATCATACCGCGACCCGAAACCTGCTTCCGTTATCAGCCGCGGCGTCGCGTATCCCAGCCGCGTGGACAATCTTTGCGGAGTCTGCGTCATCATGCGGTGACGTTTAAACTCGGCATATGCGCCTTGATCCATGACCAAGTCAAATGTGTAAGCGCTATATTCCAGTTCGCGCAACGGCTCATCGAAACGTCCCAAATGCTTGAACAATTTTTCGGCAAGATCGGCGCGTTTCGCTTTTTTCAATGACTTCACATGTTTGAGCGCGTCGTCAAAAGTCATTTCGCCAAAACGATATAATGCCGCGGCAAGAATTTTCTTCTCACCGTCTTTGTCATAATCAATTAGCGTACACCAGTTCGATTGACGATTTTCGATTGACGATTGACGATTGACTGATGCCCAATTTACCAATTTACCATTTCCCGATTTACCATTTCCCGATTTACCATTTCCCGATTCCCAATTCCCCAACTCTTTCCTCGTCTCAACCAAATACGGTACAACTTCCGCATACTTGATTAAAGTCGGCGCTTCTGCTTTAGCCACTTCCTTTAATTTTTCGCCAATCTCGCGCACCTCTTGAAGTGGATGAGAGAGCATTTTACGAATAGCATTTTCCAACGCGCGCGCGTTGGCGGTCATGCCGACATTGGCAAGCGCCGCGGCTGGCAGGATAAAGCGACAGACATCCACGTATTGCGATCGAATGCGGCGATCCCAGGCTTCTTCGCTTTCATCTTCACGACGCGGCGAACGCTTTACGATGAGACTCTTTACATGCTCTAGCGAGTCAGCATAAGTCTCGAAAAGGAAGCGAATGGTCTGAATGTAATCATCGCGCAGTGCATGTCCCTCCAATTCGGGTGGAATGGCAAAATTCTCCCCATTCCATTTTTGATAACGCGTGGATTTTTCGGTATAAGAAGCCAGACGATTCGACTCGATGCTTTCGATTGCAATACGCGAAACATTTTCAAACGCAATGTGCAAAACGGCATGTTCCGCCACAGACGCATGACCATATCCCACCACCCACTTTTCATGGAACTGCGCCGATTTCTCGCCGCTGAGTCCCGCGGCAATATCGCGAAACGATTCAGGCGAACGCGATGTTTTTGCAAAGGCAACCGCGATAGTTTCAGGGGAAAGTTGTTTGGGAGATAAAAGATAAATTTCGCGCTCGCGCATGTGATGCTCCTTTAAACAAGTATCTTCCGCGTCTGAGCAATATCCACCTGAATCTGTTTGATTAATTCATCCACAGAAGAAAACTTAAGCTCATCTCTTAAGCGTGACACAAATTCAAGTTTCACTTCCTGCCCGTATAGATCGCGGTCAAAATCAAGTAGATGCGCTTCGACATTTGCCGTTTTTTTATCGGGCGTGAAAGTCGGATTAAAGCCGACATTTACCGCGGCGCGATACGGCAAAGTATCATCGCCGATATAAGCCCAACAGGCATAGATACCATTTGCAGGGATTAATTTTTCAGAAGCATAATCAATGTTGGCGGTGGGAGTATCAATCGTGCGTCCGCGCGCGTCGCCATGGATGACATGCCCGCGCAAGCTATAAAAATTTCCCAACAAATTGGCGGCTTCGGCGACATTTCCGCTTCCCACCAATTTGCGGATTTCTGTGGATGAGATCACGCGGCTTTCGGCGCTCAAAGCAGGTACCATTTCAACGGTGTATCCGAGTTCCCTGCCGATTTCCGTTAAACGCGTCGAGTTGCCTTCGCGTCCCTTGCCAAGCGCGACATCATAACCAAGCACAAGATGCGTAACGCCCAGATGCTTTTTGAGCGACGCCATAAAATCATAGGCGGTCGTGTTTGCCAGCTCGCGGTCAAACGGATGCGTGATGACCACATCCACGCCTTGCGCGGCGAACAAGTCCGCGCGCTCTTCGGGTGTGGATAAAAGCTTGAGGTTCGCGCGCCCAACCAAAGTCACGGCAGGATGCGGGTGAAAAGTCAAAACAACGGCAGGCGCGCCATTAATCCGCGCGCCTGCCGTAAGAATCTTTAATATTTCCCGGTGTCCGCGATGAACGCCGTCGAATACGCCGATCGTCAACCAGGAATTTTGTAATGATACGTCTTGTAACGATCGGAAGTGTTGCATTTATTCTGTAAAGAATACCTTCTTGGGCTGCCATTCAGGCGCGCCATCTTCGCCTGTGACCAATTCCATCAACGCGACAAGTTCGCCTTGTGTGCTGACGCCGCGCACTCTGCTGCCGAGTTCGGGTTCGCCGATAGCTTTTACGCGATGACCATGACGCACACCTTCGACTTCATCGGGGCTGAGTTCAATGGCGGGCCAATCGCCAAGCGCTTCAGCGGCGGGGATGAGATATTGATACCAATTGTTGGCGTTGAAAGATTCTTGTAATTTGCGTAATGGCGTGGCGTCGCGCAAAGTGAAACGTCCGCTTTTTGTGCGACGCAAGCCAACGAGATACGCGCCGCAACCAAGCTGTATGCCAAGATCATTGGCAAGCGAACGGACATACGTGCCTGACGAACAATGCACATCAATCACGACTTCCGGCGGCGCCCATTCCAATACTTCAAGATGATGCACCGTGATCTTACGCGGCGCGATATCAACTTCTTCGCCTTCACGCGCTATCTCATAGGCTTTGCGCCCCTGTAATTTGACGGCGGAGTAAGGCGGCGGAGTCTGTTCAATTTCTCCGATGAAGGTCTTTAGCACCGCTTCAAATTGCGATTCGGTAACATTCACCGGTTGATCTGAACGCGTGAATTTTCCATCAGCGTCAAACGTATCTGTGCTGGAACCCAAGCGAATAATTGCCTGATAACGTTTATCGGACGCGGAAACATATTCGCTTAAGCGCACCGCGGGACCGACCAAAATGACCAGCACACCGGAAGCGCGCGGATCCAACGTTCCAGTATGACCGGCGCGGCGCAAGTTTGTTCCGTTTCGGACGGCTTGTACCACGTCATGGGACGTCATGCCAACGGGCTTATCTATCACCAACACACCGGATATGGCATTTTTCACATCTTGACTACTCATGGTATTTTCCTCCTGAATTTGTATTCTATCTGATTATGACACAATTATCTGATTTTTGGTAACAGAAAAACTATAAATTTAATTTTTCGCGGGTCACGTTAAGTACGGTAGGTTGAATCTCTTTTAGAGAACCGGAAATATCCGCGCCTGCCGCGGCGGCATGACCGCCCCCGCCAAAATGTTGGGCAACTGGCGAAACATTCACGCCTTTTTCAATGGCTCGCCAGGAAACTTTAACTTTATTGTCGCTTTGTTCCACAAATATCATACCTACTTTAAATCCGTTCACCGCTGAAATGGCATTAATAAGATCCGCGTCATCGTTACCGGAATAGCCGGCAATCTTGCGATCTTCAAGAGTCAGAGTAGCCCACACTATGCCATTCTTGCGCTCCAGTTTGGATAATCCCTGACCCCAATATCTGGTCGCTTCATACGAACGGTAGATCAATCCACGCATGTAGATTTCGGGCATGTCTACGCCGGTTTCCATCAAAGTTGCGGCTTGGCGCATACTTTCTGGCGTGACATTGGATGTGCGGAAACCAAGCGTATCTGTAATCAATCCATTGAGTAATGCCGCGGCAATAGGTTTGGTGATCTCATATCCCCACGCGGGAAGATGGTTGGTGAGGATGGCGGAGGTCGCCACTTCATCGCCTTCGATAAGATTTAACTTGCCAAATTTTTCGTTTGTAATGTGGTGATCTATATTGATGTCAGGCTGACCCAAAGATTCAAAGGGTTTACCTGTACGCTTGAAATCCGCGCAATCCACTGTGATGAATGTGTCAAATGTCCCCACGATTTTGGTTTTGACCAGTTCCGCGCCTTCGAGATGTTTGAATGAAGATGGTATACCATCAGCCAATACCATTTGAACACTTTTACCCGCGCTCTTGAGAGCAAGTCCCAAACCAAGCAGGGCGCCAACCGCGTCGCCATCCGGACGGACATGTGATGTTATTAAAATATCCCTGGCTTTTGCCAATCTTTCCTTTATTGCCCCTGTGATGTTTTCAGTCATTCTTTCTTAATCCTCCATGATTATTATACAGGACTTATGGTTTTATTTCTTGTTCCGCAATTCAGCCAAAACTTTTTCGATTTGATCGGCGTTTTCGGGCGTCGGGTCCCAGTGAAAGCGGACGTGAGGAAAAGCTCGCAGTTCCACGCGGCCAGATAAAGTCCGGCGGATAAAACCGCTGGCAGAGTCAAGTCCGGCTAAAATATCCTTACTGCGTTCCGCGCCTTCAATGGCTGAAACATAAATATCCGCATAAGCCAGTTCTCTATCCACTTTTACGTCGGTAATAAAAATTTGATGCAGGCGCGGGTCATTAAGCTCGCGGATGAGCATCTGCGAGAGTTCTTCACGAATACGATCTGCAATACGTTGTAATCTGATTCCTGATGGCATGTTTGATTTACGATTTTTGATTTAAGATTTACGACTTACGGTTGTTGGTCGAGTAGCCCGAATGTTTTTAAGAGGGCGTATCGAGACCACGATTTACGATTTTTCAATTATATAACAAACTAATTGATCGCCGGGTTCAATATCATTGAAACTTTTAAACCCAACGCCACATTCAAAGCCTTGACGAATTTCTTTTACATCTTCCTTTTCATGGCGCAGGGATGAAAGGTCGCCTTCGTAGATCATGTCGGCGCCGCGGAAGAGGCGCACACGCGCGCCGCGTCTTAATTCGCCTTCCGTTACTTTACAACCTGCCACCTTGCCAAACTTGGAAGCGGCAAAAGCGGCAAGCACCTGAGCGCGTCCAAGTATTTTTTCCACAACGACAGGTTCAAGCATACCCTTAAGCGCTTTGTCAATGTCTTCCGTCATGCGATAGATAATTTCGTACAGGCGAATATCCACGCCTTCTTTTTCAGCCGTGCGGCGCGCCTCAACGTCAGCTTGAACATTGAATCCGATAATAATGGCTTTGGATGCAGAAGCAAGCATAACGTCGTTGTTGCCGATATTGCCTGCATCCGCATGAAGAACGTGCAGACCGATCTCGCCTTGACCGAGTTTATTTAACTCGGTAACAAGCGGATTAAGCGAACCTTGCACATCGGCTTTGACAATTAGATTAAGTCCCTTGGCTTCGCCGATCTGAACATTCGCGAACAAATCTTCGAGCGTAACTTTTTTCTTGGTTTGCACTTGAGTCTTAGCGTCATTCATGCGTCCAGAAACAATGGTACGCGCTTCTTTTTCAGACCGCACCACTTGAAACACATCGCCCGCCGAAGGGACGTCGCTTAGTCCCATCACTGCCACAGGCGTGGATGGACCAGCTTTCTTGATCGGTTTTCCTTTGAAATCTGTGATGGCTTTCAACTTGCCGTAAGCTGTTCCAGCGACGACAATGTCACCCGATTCAAGCGTTCCATTCTGGACTAAGAGAGTTGCGATTGTTCCTTTGGCTTTATCCAATTCCGCTTCAATGACCGTGCCGATTACTTTACCAGACGGGTTTGCGCGAATATCCGCGCTATCTGCCACAAGCAAAATCCCTTCGAGCAGATCGTCAATGCCTTTATTTTGTTTCGCGGATACCGGAATAACCATGGTGTTGCCGCCCCAATCATCAGGGACGAGTTCAAGTTCCGCCAATTGTTGTTTGACGCGTTCAACATTTGCATTGGCTTTATCAATCTTATTCAACGCCACCATGATGGGAACGCGCGCGGCTTTCGCGTGCGCGATTGCTTCCCGAGTCTGCGGCATCACGCCGTCATCCGCCGCGATAACCAGCACCACAATATCCGCGCCTTGCGCGCCGCGCGCGCGCATCTGCGTAAACGCGGCGTGACCGGGTGTATCTAAAAACGTGATTAAACGTCCTTTTCTCTCCACTTGGTATGCAGCAATATGTTGTGTAATGCCGCCCGCCTCACCCGCCGCCACTTCCGTCTCACGAATAACATCAAGCAGACTGGTCTTGCCGTGGTCAACGTGACCGAGGATCGTCACAACCGGCGCGCGCGGCTTCAACTTCGATGCGTCCTCTCCCGCGATCATCTGACGCCAGACAGGCACAGCGCCTGTTTCTTCTTTTGTCTCTTCTTCAACAGCCAAAGAAACTGCATCAAAGCCATATTCGGTCACCACAATCGCGGCGGTATCAAAATCCACCGACTGATTAATGGTCGCCATGACGCCGTTCGTCATCAATTTTTTGATGATTTCAATGGGACTTTTTCCGATCATCTGCGCCAGATCACGAATGGTAATACTGGCGGGTAATTCAAGTTTATTTCCGTTGTTACTCATAGACCACCTCCGAATTACACAAATCAGCAAATGAGCAGTTACCTGATTTGTATATTTGCTCATTCACATTGACGAGGCGCCTGTGAGCGGTTATTGCATCACATCACTCTGCCTCGTCAAGCTCTGCATTTTGCGGCAGAGTTTTCATAAAATCTTCCAACCGAGCGCGGTCAGTTACCGATAAATCTGTTTTTAGCGCGTGCGCCAATCCGCCTTGAAGACCGCGTTCCCAACATTCCCGGCGGTCATGCAGATAAGCTCCTCTTCCAGCCAACTTGCCTGTCAGGTCTATCTGCGCGCCTTCGGACGTGCGAACAATCCGCACCATCTGCCGTTTGGGCATCGTTGTGCGACAGCCCACACAAGTCCGTTGGGGCACATGTTTCACGCGCGGCACAGGTTTCTTAGTCACGTTCCTTCATTCAATAACAGAATTAAACCGGCTTACTCTTCCTCGTCAAAACCATCGTCGCCGCGTTTGTGTTTCTTACGTCCAACCACCGCGCCCAGGGTTTCATCGAGTACCAGTTCGACACTTGCTTTCTTTTTCTTCTTGCCTTTCTTCTTATCGTCGCTTTCGTCTTCAGTTTCGACAGCGGCTTGGAAGACTTCTGGCTTCATCTGGAATAGATCATCCAATGAGACGCCGTCTTTAGCGTGTTCGGTATCCTCTTCTTCTTTTTCAGCGGACTTCTTCGGCTCTTTTCTGATGTCAGCCTGCTTCTCGACAACAGGCATTTCCTCCGCTGTAACCGCCGCGACTTCGACAGGAGTTGCTTCACCTTCAGCAACAACAGGCTCCGGGAAGGTCAACGCGGCAAAAGCCTCTTCAATATTTTGAATCGCTTTCGGTCCCACGCCGGGCAAGCCCAACACTTTATCAGGTTCAGACTTAAGCGCCATCATCAAACCGCCAACGGTTTCAAATCCCGCTTCGGTGAGGATGTTGTAAACGTGTTCTTTGATGCCAGCCTGATCGAGCGGCATGGAGAACGCCGCGGATGGCACATCGGCTCGAGCCGCGGCGACCCGCTCCTCGTCCGCGCGAACCGCTTCCTGTTTAATCTGGATCGTGCGGCGCTCCACGCGATCCACGAATTGACCGAGCGCGGTATATTCTTCGGGAGTCAATGCACGATTTTCAATTTTCTTGGCAATGATCTCTTCTATCTGAGGAATCATCTCCACAGCCGCCGGCACTTGCTCAGCCGTCTTGGCATTATTCTTTAACCTATTTAGCGTATCACCTGCCGCCTCGACAACCGACTTGATGTCAATGCGCCAGCCGGTGAGCTTCGCGGCGAGACGCGCATTCTGACCGTCGCGGCCAATTGCGAGACTCAGTTGATCTTCGCCGACAACGACTGTTGCGGTGCGACTGTTCTCTGCATCTGCAAGATATACGCCATTTACACGCGCCGGACTGATGGCTTTCGAGATATAAACGACCGGGTCTTGATCCCATTGAATGATGTCTATTTTTTCATCATGCAATTCTTTAACGATTGCCTGGATACGCACACCCTTGACGCCCACACACGCGCCGACCGGATCAACACCCGCCTGAGTCGCGGTGACAGCTACCTTGGCGCGTGCGCCGGGTTCGCGCGCAATGGCGCGGATCTCAACAATGCCGTGATAAATTTCAGGGACTTCGTTCTCAAGTAGTCGGCGCAAAAAGTTGCGATGACCGCGCGAAAGAATGATCTGCGGTCCGCGCGAACCGTCTTTAACTTCCATCACTACCGCGCGCACACGGTCATGTAATTTGAGACGTTCGCTGGGAATTTTCTGGTTGGCAGGCAAAATGCCTTCGGCTTTCATATCCAAGCCAATGGTCGCGCCTTGAGCGTTGACCGATTGCACAATGCCGGAAACAATCTCCCCAACTTGACGCTCAAAGTATTGCATCTGATTGGAACGCTCAGCTTCACGAATACGCTGTTGAATTACCTGACGCGCGGTCTGCGCGGCTACGCGTCCAAAATCCGCGGGCGTTGTTTCAACTACAACCATATCGCCGAGTTGGGCTTCCGGGTTGACTTGACGCGCAATATCCAACAATACTTCAGTGCGGTCATCCAACACATCTTCCACTACTTCTTTTTCAGCGGAGACAGTTACTTTCCCCGTATCAGGGTCTACTTTAGCTTCCACATGTTGCGCGGTCGAAGCGTTAACTGTCCGGCGATAAGCCGAAACCATCGCGGACTCAATTGCGCCCAGGATGACATCCTTGGCAAGTTGTTTTTCTTCCAGCACTTCATTGAAAGCCAGAGCGAATTCGTTTTTGGTCGTCATACTACCTTGCTCCGTGTTAGTCTTATACAAGCAGAAAAGTGGGGGTCAGCCCACTTCTCAGTGCTTGCGGTATTAGGGTTTGCTTACAAAGGTTATTTTAGCATATAGATATAAAAGTTGCAAGATATAATAGCGGCATGACCGAACGCAATCTAGACAAAGCCGCTCTGCGCGGCGAACCATCTTATGTTTGGCGTGATGGACAAAAACGCCGACTCGAAATGATCCTTCATGCCGCCGGCGAACGAATCCGGGGACGCGTCCTTGATGATGGTTGTGGCGTGGGAATGTATGTGCAACATCTTACGCCGTTTGGCGGTCAAGTAATGGGATTGGAATATGACCTTGAGCGCGCACTGGATGCAGGACACAACTCGACGCGCATCACCAACGCCGCCAGCGAATTCCTCCCGTTCTCTTCCGGGACCTTTGACCTGCTCCTCAGCCACGAGGTGATCGAACACGTCCAGGATGACCGCGCCGCCATCAGCGAGATGATACGCGTACTCAAGCTCGGGGGCCGCGCCGTAATTTTCTGCCCGAACCGCGGCTATCCGTTTGAAACGCACGGCATTTATTGGAACGGCAAATATCATTTTGGCAACATACTCTTTGTAAATTATCTACCGCGCTCTGTACGCGATAAACTCACTCCGCACGCGCGCGTGTATTCCAAACGCGACATACAAAAATTATTTGAAGGCTTGCCTGTGAAACTCATTGAACGCACAATCATCTTTGGCGCGTACGATAACGTCATCGCGCGTTTCGGCTCATTCGGAAAAATTCTACGCGGCATCCTGCAACTGCTGGAGAAAACTCCGTTGAATTTTTTTGGGCTTTCGCATTTCTGGGTCATGGAAAAAACATAGATTATTTCATCGCTTTCTTGATTTAGATTCTGGATTAGAATCAACGCATGACTCACATTCAACTATTCGTTACCTGTCTCGTCGATTCTTTCCACCCGCAAACTGGCGAGGCAATCGTGGACATTTTCCACCACCTCGGCATTTCCGTGGATTTTCCTCCCGACCAAACCTGTTGCGGACAACCAGCCTTCAATGCAGGTCTGCGCGGCGAAGCGCGTCCACTCGCGGAACATACCATACGCGTCTTTGAATCCACAACCGGCGACATTGTCATGCCGTCCGGTTCATGCGCTCACATGATCAAGCATAACTATCTTGAGTTATTCGCAGATGACCCGGAATGGCTTCCGCGTGCGCAGGCATTATCCAGCCGCGTATATGAATTCACCGAATATCTTGTAGACAAACTCGGCGTGACCGACCTCGGCGCGCGCTGGGACGGTTTGCTCACCTACCATCCATCCTGTCATCTTTTGCGCGGCATGAAAATTGACCGCCAGCCGCGCGCGTTACTCGCCAATATACGCGGCGCGCAGATCGTGGAACTACCCAACGCTGAAGAATGTTGCGGCTTCGGCGGCGTCTTCTCGATGGAACATCCCGAACTTTCAGCCGAATGGTTGAAACGCAAAATCGGAAATCTGGAGGCAAGCCAATCGTCCACGCTGGTTGTCGCCGAAGCCGGTTGTTTGATGCACATCGCGGGCGGACTGCATCGGCAGAAAAAGAGTCAACAGGTGGTGCATATCGCGGAAGTACTTAATCATAGATAAACAATCCATAGGATAGCGTAGTTATGCCTACGTTATAATCAAAGTCAAACAGATCGAAAAAGAGGTTAAATGACCGACTTTAAAACTCAACTTTATTCGAGACAGGGATTATGGTCGCTGTTCTTAATGTGCGCTTTTCCGCTTCATTTTTGGACATTGCTTCTGGCTTTTAGAGATATTTCATGGTTGACTGAACGTTCTAATTTATGGGATGCTATTGGAGTCGCGTCGTATGGATTGGTATTCGCATTTGTGGAAAGCCTGATGGTCTTTCTCATTGTGGCTTTGCTTGGTTTGCTAATTTCCACAAAATGGGAAGAAGCCCGTCGAGTGGCGCTTTTGAGTACTCTTATGTTGGCGCTATCCCTTTGGGCAATGTATGGTCAAGCCTATTTTATATGGAATATGTCGCCATCTGATTTGGTTTTGAAATTAATGACGCAATCCGGGCATCCATATCGGATTATATTTGGCATCACATTGATCGAAGTAGCTCTGACCGTAGCCGTTTCTGCATTTCTCGTTTTGCGTTGGGATAAATTTTTTCACTTTATGAAGGAAGCGATTGATCGATTATCTCTATTAACTTCGCTTTATCTGGCGTTGGATTTTTTTGGTTTGGTAATTGTTGTAATCCGCAATATTTAATGGAGAAGAGCGCGTGAGCGCCATTTATACCGAATGGATTCTGAGCGCGGCGACTCCATCCCATAACTCTGAGGAAAACCTAAAATGACTGGTCAAATAAAAAAAATAATCCTGTTTCTTTTACTCGTGTTCTTTCTTTCTGCTTGTCTATTACTTGGGACTCCTCAGGCTGTAACCCCAACCGCGGAAATAGCGACCTTCATTCCGCTATCCACGCCCACGCCGGCTCCACCACGCGCTTTGACTATTTGCATGGGACAGGAACCTAATACGCTCTATCCCTTTGGCGGACCGAATGCCGCGGCGCGCAGTGTGCTTGCTGCAATTTATGACGGTCCGATTGATACGGTTGACTATGAATATCAACCGGTCATCCTCACGCAGCTCCCGTCAAAAAGCAATGGGGATATGCAAATCACAAAGGTCAGCGTCCAGCCTAAAAGTCAGATAGTAGACGCGGACGGAAATCTGGTTTCGCTTGCAGCCGGTGTGAGAGTCCGCCCTGCCGGTTGCCGCGCGGATGATTGCGTCATTGCTTATGATGGAGTCAGTACTCTTGAACTGGATCAAATAATCGCTACATTCCGTATGCGCCCAGACGTCACCTGGGCAGACGGCACACCGTTGACGGCAGACGATTCGGTTTATGGATTTTCGCTGGCGTCCGACGCTTCTGCGGTTGGCTTTACTTATATAACTGAGCGCACTCAAACATACGAAGCCGCGGACGCAACAACCGTTCAATGGTGGGGACTGCCCGGTTTCATTGACCCAACTTACTTCACTAATTTTTTCAATCCCGCGCCCAAACATGTGTGGGGACAAGTAACTTCCAATATTGAACAATTAAAACAATCGGACATGGCGTCACGCGCGCCGATGGGTTGGGGACCGTATGTCGTAAAAGAATGGCTTGCCGCAGACCATATCACCCTCACCAAAAATCCATATTACTTCCGCGCGAACGCGGGACTTCCCAAGTTTGAAACACTCACCTTCCGCTTCATCGCAGACCCAAACGCGGCTTTAAGCGAACTCGTCGCGGGACGCTGCGACGTGCTTGATCCAACCGTTCGGCTTGACAGGCAGGTGGGACTCTTGCAGGAAATGGGACGCGGCGCGCAAGCGCAACCATATATAACGCCGGGCATGATGATCGAATGGCTTGGTATCGGCGTCAAACCCGCATCTTATGACAATGGCTATGATACGCTTTATGACAAAGACCGCCAGGATATTTTTGGAGACCCGCGTACGCGTCAGGCGATTGCCCTGTGTATAGATCGGCAGAAGATCGTGGATACTGTCTTATTTGGTTATACATCTGTTCCGGCGTCTTATGTGCCGTCTGAACATTCTCTTTATAGCGGTAGTGTTGCCACGTATCCGTTTGACCCAGCTTCAGCCACAGATTTACTTAATCAAGTCGGCTGGCGCGATACAGACGACAATCCATCCACGCCGCTTAGCGCGGTATCTGTCAGGAATGTTTCTCCAGGCACAACTCTTTTACTCAATTACTACACCACAACCGCTACACAGCGCCGTCAGGTGGTGGATATTCTCACGCAATCACTGGCGCAATGCGGCATCGGTTTGAAAGTTCAATATCTTTCGCAAAGCGACCTATACGCGCCCGGTCCTGACGGAGCGCTTTTTGGTCGCCACTTTGATCTGGCAGAATATGCCATGGGCGTTGATGGCTTCGAACCGCCTTGCGTGTGGTTCACCAGCGCCGAGATCCCCAACGCATCCAATCATTGGATCGGCACAAACACCAGCGGATTCACAAACGCCGAATTTGACGCCGCCTGCAAAACATCTTCAATCTCATTGCCTGATGAAGCGGCTTACGCGGATTCCCATCGCCTCGCGCAGGATATATTTTCCGCCAACCTTCCAGCCATTCCGCTTTATTTCCATTTGAAAGTTGCCGCCGCGCGTCCTGACTTTTGTAATTTCTCCCTCGACTCAACCGCCAATCCTCTTTGGAATTTGGAAGCCTTCGACTATGGGACAACATGCCAGCCCTAACTCGGAGACTCCTGCAAACTGGGATTTTTCTAGCCATCCTGCTCGCCTCTTGCGGACCCGAACCTGCCCCCGTTAAACCAACCGCATCCATTTCCGCGCCAAGTACAACAACCTCATCCGCGCTGAGCGTAGTCGAAGCGCCTCACGCGGACGAGATTCGTTTCGCGATCATCGGCGAACCTTCAGCGGATGTAAACGTCTGGGCATTATTCGATGAGAAAGGCGCGTCGTATGCGAATTACGCCGTCCACAATGAATACTGGCCCCGGCTGTTTACATTATCCGCGCCAAAGCGTGAGTTTACCGCGCTCGCCGCAAAAGAGTTTCCATCTCCTGTTATACAAACTGGCGAATTTTATACAGCCACTGTCAACTTGCGCGGCGACCTAAAATGGACAGACGCTTCCGCGTTCACAGCCGATGATATTATATTCACCGTTCAAACCGCGCTGTCTTTTGAATTAACCTTTGACTGGAAAAATTTTTATAATCCGGCTTATCTCGATCACGCTGAAGCGCTCAATCCTCACACAGTAAAATTTTATTTCAAACAAAAACCAAATATCGCCGTTTGGCAATATGGCATATTGCAAGCGCCAATTATTCAAAAAGCATATTGGGAATCAAAAGTATCAACGTCTGCCGCGTATTTGCCAGACCAAACCCTGCGCGCTCAGATCGCGGATACAGAGGCAAAGCTGGCGCTTTTACAGAAAACGATTTCCGAAATATATGCGTTTATGCCCACGCTCAAGAAAAACGGTCCCGATTATCGCAAAGCCGAAACAGACATAAAGCGTAATCAAGGCGATCTTGACGCCATGAATAATTTAATGGCGCAATTGCAAAACGATTATGCAAATCGTTTGAGCGCGGCGCAAACGGCATTATTCTCTTTAAATCATAGCGCCGAGCCAACTCTGGGCGTTTGGATGGCTGGCGAAACTCAAGCCAGCGCTGTCACAAATATCGTTAATCCTGCATTCCCATTTGGCGCGCCTCATTTTGACCGCGCAGTATATAAATTTTATCCGACCGAAAACGAAGCCGTGTCCGCGTTCCAAAACAACGACGCGGATTTTATCCTTAGCCGCGATGGCATTTCTTCCGAAACCGCGAACAGCCTGGCAAAAGACGCCAGCGTAAAAGTTATTTCAAATCAAAGCGACAGCGCGCGCTTTCTTGTTTTCAATCACTCGCGTTTTATATTTTCCGAACCGGCATTTCGCTCGGCATTGGATTGCGTCACAGACCGAAATGTACTTGCGGAAAAAATTTTGGATGGCGCGGTCATGCCCTTGGAATCTTTTGTTTTACCCGGCGCGGTTTTTTGGTACAACGCGGATGCAAAAAATCAATGCTCCGGCATGGACGAAGCCACGCGCCTAAAAACAGCCGTGAACTTGCTCAAATCTGCCGGCTTCACTTGGACGAAAACAAATGGATTAATCACGCCGCAAGGAAAGATATATCCTGACATCACTTTGCTGGCGCCATCGGCAGAATTCGACGCGCAACGCGCAAACGCGGCAGGTTACATTGAAAAACAAGCGCGCGCGTTGGGAATTCCGCTTACGAAAAAATTGGTCAGCTCCGATACCGTATTGTATGACGTGTACAGCAGCGGCGATTATGATCTGGCTTTGCTCGGCTGGCGATTAAGTGAATATCCGTTTTATATGTGCGCGTGGTTCCAGCCCTGGAACTCGAATCCGTTTCATTATAACGAGGACAAGCCGAAGTCCGCGTGCGAGGCGTTTAAGTCCGCGATAGAGATCGAAGATGCGCGCGCCGCCTCGTTCGACGTCCAATCTTTATTTGAAAAAAATCCGCCGATGATCCCGCTATATACAACCCGCGCTTACGATGTTTATAAACATTTAAGTTATTCATTCGCGCCTTTTGGCAGACTCACAAGTTTATACGGCGCGCCTTCATTGGCTATGCCCGCGCCGTAATCTTTGCTATAATATAACCATGTCACGCAATATCCTGCTTGTTGACGATCAACGCGATGTTTTGCGCCTCTTACATTCCACATTGGATTCGTTAAAGAATACCGACATCCAAATCTTTGAAGCGCCTTCGGGAGAAGAAGCGCTGCTGGAGGCGTCGCGCAATCAAATAGATTTATTGGTGGCTGATTATCTTTTGCCCGGCATCACAGGCGTGGAGTTGGTACATAAGATCCGTGCGCGTCATCCTGAGGCAAAGGTGATTTTAATTTCCGGCATAACAGACCGCAAGGCGCGTGATGTAATGTTGGGCGCCGGGGCGGCGGCAATATTCGACAAGCCGATTCCGTTAGCCGATTTTTTGGATGTAGTAGAGCGCTGTCTGGGTTTGGTACGCACGATTTTTCCGCCTGAGGCAACGGATGGAAAAGACGAAGCGCGTCACAGCCGCCTCTCTGACCTGCTCGCCAACTTCAGGCAGGATATTAACGCCCAAGCCATTATCCTGATCAACGAACGCGGACGCGTGCTGGCGCGCGCCGGCGATTTATATGACAGCAGTTTGGAAGTCTCCCTGCTTTCCGCGTTGATCGCGATCCATGCCGCGGGATTAAAAGCGTCGCGCTATATCCACCAGGAGACGCCGGATTCATATCATGTATTTCGCGGCGGCGACCATGACCTGTTTTTTATTCCAGTAACAACCTCATACGCTTTATTGCTGGCTGGCAATGGATTGGCAAATGAAGAACAGGCGCTGGAGACGATTTCATCTTTATTGAATTTGCGCCAACAAATGGAAAAGGGATTAAAGTCTTTGGGCGTTACTTCCGAACTTAAGCCTCTGGCTGAGACGCCTGAACCAGCCAAGGCTGAGCCTGCGAAAAAAACGGCGGCGAAAGTAAAACCATTCGCGACCGACGCCGCGCCCGCGCCTGAAATGGAAGCCCTGTTGAAAACCGCGGCTGATAAGAAGACCAGTCAATCGGATATGGATTCATTTTGGAATGACGCCGCGGAAAAACATGGCAGTACGCCGCTCAAACCGGATATGATTTCGTTTGAAGACGCCCGCAAGCTGGGTATTGTCCCCGGCGAGAAAAAATAATAAATTGTGATACAATTTTGCTCGCACTGGGGCGTGGTGCAACGGCAGCACACCGGCCTTTGGAGCCGTGGATCTTGGTTCGAAACCAGGCGCCCCAGCCTTTTTTATCATCTAGTGAGATGGGAACAATAAAAAATGGCTAAATTAAATAAGGAAATTTTTGAAGGTTTTAGCATTAGAGGAGTTGTTGGAAAAGATTTTGACTTAGCTGGAATGAAACAAATAGCACAGGGGGTAGGAAAATGGTTCAAAAATCGTGGTGGCGATACTTTGGTTGTCGGACATGATGTCCGAAACAGTTCTCCTGAATTGCATTTATCTTTGTGCGAGGGTCTTTTAAGCACTGGATTAAATGTGATTGATATTGGATTGACTCCTACTCCAATACTCAACTTTGCCACGGATTATTATAAAGCTTCAGGTGGGGTAATGATAACTGCTAGCCATAATCTATCTCACTATAATGGATTGAAGATTCGTTCTGATCGTACAGTTTACGATGATGAACTTAAGAATATCTATGTTCTTGCATCTGAAGTGAGTAAGAGTGTAGTGATTGAAAATGGAAAATACGAGAAAAGAAATCCACTTGATATTTATGTGGAATCTCTTTTGTCTAAGGCTAAATTTAAAAGAATGTTGCGAGTTGTAGTTGATGGTGGAAATGGCGCAAATGGTTTAATTGTTCCAAAGGTTTTACGAAAATTTGGATGTGAAGTTGTCGAGCTTTTTTGTGAACCTGATGGAAATTTTCCTAATCGCAATCCAGATCCAACAGTTCCTCATGCTACTGATGCTCTTGCTAAAAAAGTAGTATCCGAAAATGCTGATTTAGGGTTCGCATTTGATGGTGATGGTGACCGTGTTATTCTGGTTGATGAAACAGGTAGAACTATCTTGGGAGATGAGACCTTAATGCTCATTGTGGAGAATGCGCTGTCGGACAATCGAGCACAAAAAATTGCTTATGAAGTTCTCTGTACCCATGCCTTGCCTGATTACATCACTCAATTGGGCGGTATTCCAGTTCCTGCTAAATCAGGTTATGCATATGTTCATAATGCAATGTTAGATAGTGGTGCTAAAATTGGTGGTGAAATGTCAGGTCATTTTTTTTTGCTGGATGATAAATTCAAGTTTGACGATGCCATATTAGCTGCTTTTCAAATTTTGTCAATATTATCTGCTACAAATAAATCTCTTTCGAGATTGACATCGGAACTTCCACATTATTTTGCTTCACCCGAATACCGTATAAAATGTGATAATACAATGAAAGCAGAAGTTGTGAATTCGGTAAAAGATTATTACACCCAAGCTGGATATCAAATAGAAGAAATTGACGGCGTTTCTATTGATTTTGGAAATGCGTGGGCCTTAGTGCGACAGTCAAATACTGAAGCTAAATTATCTATGCGGTTTGAGGCTAAAGAATCTGAAGAGTATATGCAAAAAATTGCAGAAGCAGTATTGATTCAAGTTGCTAAGGTATATAAATCAAAAGGCATGTCTTGGCCAAGTCACCTTCCTGGCTAGGATATTTTGGAGGAGAAAATGCAGATAATTATTCTGGCTGGTGGCGTTGGTAAAAGAATTGCGCCATTAGGAACTAGCAAGCCTAAGTCTATGTTTCAAATAATGGGTAAACCATTATTACACCATGTTCTAGATATGGTAAAAGAGTCTAAAATTGAAATTCATGATGTAATAATCGTTGTTGGACCCGACGACAAGCTCATAAAAGATTATTTAGGTAATGGTGAAAAGGTTGGATTAAACATTAAATATGCTTTGCAGGAGAATCCATTAGGACAGGCAGATGCTCTTCTTTCAGCCAGAAAATATGTGAAAGAGAGCTTTTTGGCTATGAATGCTAATGATATTTATGATAGTAGTTTAATATCAGAACTTGCGAAATTGGGGCAGCAGAATTCCATGGATGTTGCTCTTGTTGGGCGCCAAGTTAAAAATCCCAGCAAATTTGGCGTTATGGATTTTAATTCAAAGGGAAAATTGATTCGAGTTGTTGAAAAACCAGAAAAAGCCCCCAGTGATTTTGCGGTTATTGGGTTATATTATTTATCCCCTAAGATATGGGAATCATTAGATAACACTCCTAAAGGCCAACACGATGATCAGTATGAATTAGCATATCAAAAATTAATAAACCCAGATGGCGATAAATTTATTTCATATGACGGCCCTTTTGAGTCATATAAATATCCCTGGGATCTATTAGAACTTAATGATCTTTTATTGAAAACTAAAACTAATCGTCAAATTAGCAAAACTGCACAAATAGCTTCTTCGGCTATTGTTGAGGGAGATGTTGTAATCGAAGACAATGTGCGTGTTATGGAGTATGCCATTATTCGGGGTCCTGCTTATATTGGAATTGGTAGTATCATCGGCAATCATACTTTGTTGCGGGGGGGCGTATCGATTGGTAAAGATTGTGTTATTGGTCATAGTACCGAGGTTTCACACTCAATAATGGGCGATGGTTGTTGGACTCACAAGAATTTTATTGGCGATTCTATTATTTCAGATAATTGTTCCTTCGGAGCGGGTACGATTACAGCTAATGTTCGTTTCGATGAACGGTCAGTCAAAGTTAAAGTTGCTGACCAAAGAATTTCGAGCGACATGGATCATTTTGGTATTATTATGGCCGAAGATTGTAGAACAGGATGTAATTCTGTTTTGTCACCAGGGGTTAAGATTGGCCCAAATAGTATTGTCGGTCCTGGGCTTGTTCTAACAACTGACTTGCTACCGGGGAAAATGGCTAGGTTGAACGACGATGCTTACAAAATCTTTGAGAATACCATTGATGTTCACAATTTATCTCGCGAGGAAAGAAAGAATATGCTTGAGAGGATAAAGGCAAAAAATGAATCCGCGATTGGCTAAGTGGCGACAGATCAGCACAAAAAAATGCTGTGAAAACGAGTGGATTAAGATTCGAGAGGATGTGATTGGGCTACCAGATGGTACCCAATTAAATTCTTTTATCGTTGTTGAATATTGTGGGGCTGTTGGAGTATTAGCAATAGAGCAAGATAAAATTTTGCTTGTGAAGCAATATCGATATCCAATTAATAAGTTCACACTAGAAATCCCCGCTGGTGCTATCATGGGCAAAGATCGAACTAGTATAATAAAATCTGCTAGGGAGGAATTGCTTGAAGAAGCAGGCTACAATGCAAAATCCATAAAATACTTTTATAGATATCATCCTTCACCTGGCTCTAGTAATGAAGTAATTCATCTAGTAATTGCAAAAGGACTTAATAAATCAAGTAATCCTTTGGATAAAGACAAGTCATTTGATGCCGGCTGGTACAAAATCAAAGATGTAGTTAAGTGGATAGCTAGCGGAAAAATTACTCACAGCCCAACTATCATTGGAGTATTGCTTACTGAGTTTTGAAAATTGAAAGTCCCATTTTTAGCCCAAAATACGAGAGAAATGAGCCATTTTTTCGGACTTACTTTATTCAAAAATCAGTAGTTTAGAAAACATTTTTTTTCAGGATTTGTAATGAGGATAATAGAATGTTAGATACTATCTATAAACAAGTTGTCGCGGCAATAATAGCAGTTATTTTCTCAATTATTTCCTCTAATTTCGACAGATTAATAAAATATTACAAAAAACGAGTCAATTGGTTTCGACCAGAATTTGATCTAAAATCCGGAGGAAGTTTTGATATTATTACATCTTCTCTTTCAAAAGGTGAACCCCGAGATGCTTCCCGTCATTATATTTTAGAAGATGAAAATGTTATTGGAGATTTTGAGCCAGTTCTGGTCACATTACAAGGGCGAATAATTAATTTTCAACATTATCTGCCAGAACGATTTCCAAACACGCGAATAAAAGGGGACATTATGTTGTTTGGAGGTGAAGCTAGTAATAAAATCACTAAATTAATATTAGATCGTGCGAAATGTCCATTACGATTTAAGGGTTATAAAATTATTGATACAAACGATAAATCAAAATATATTCCTAAATGGGACAAGGATGGTCGAATAATAATTGATTATGCATTAATTGTTAGAACACCCAACCCTTATGATAGGGAACTTAAGAAAATTGCTTATGTTTTTTCGGGCATTCATAAACCCGGGACGCTTGGCGCGGCTTGGCTTACTCATCCACAATATGCGGGTATGATTAATAAGGTAATAAGTGGAATGAAAGCCTTTGTTGTTTTAGCTGAAATTCAAGCAGATTATTATGGTGCAGACCGTTTTGACCCAATCGTAACTCCCAAATCTATCGTAAAAGTATATGATCTGCCATATATGTCTTATGGGGCAAATTATTAATGGTGCTTGTCTATGGTCAACCTCTCCAATACCGAACGCCAGTCCCTTATTGACCTTGCCAACGAAGCGCGGAAAAAATCCTACGCGCCGTATTCGCATTATCCAGTCGGCGCGGCATTGCGAACAAAGACCGGACGCATGTATACCGGCGTGAATATCGAGAATGCCGCTTATCCAACCGGTATATGCGCGGAACGAGTCGCTGTTTTCAAAGCTGTTTCAGAAGGCGAACTTGAGTTTGATATGATCGCGGTGGTCACGGATAACGGCGGTTCGCCATGCGGATCATGCCGTCAGGTGATGGCTGAATTTGGATTGGATACCATCGTTTTGATCGCAGATGGGAACGGCAAGTTGATACAAGAAATGACCGTGAATGATCTATTGCCCGAGGCATTCACGCCGCGACATCTCGACAATCCAAAATTGTAAACTTGTACTGACGGTTCGTCTTTCGCTCACCGTGCCGAAGTATCCAAAATCGTATCGCATGTCTGATTTCCATTCTTTTCGCGCCAGCGCCGTTGTCCTTCGTCACGCGGATTATGGCGAAGCCGACCGCCTGCTCACGCTATTCACGCGCGAACAAGGCAAGGTGCGCGCAATTGCCAAAGGCGTACGCAAACTTACATCACGAAAGGCGGGACATATCGAGCCGTTTACCTATGTCACGCTTCAACTTGCAAAAGGACGCGGTCTGTTAACCGTCACACAGGCGGAAACTGTCAACGCTTTTCCGGGCTTAAGCGAGGATTTGGTCAAGACCGGTTATGCCGCGTATGTCCTCGAGTTGATTGATCGTTTCACTTACGAAGACGAAACTCCGCATCCGCCCGCGTTTCGCCTGCTGATCGAAACCCTTGAACGCATCGAAAAAGAATCCGACGCGTGGCTTCCGATACGATATTACGAGATGCGCCTGTTGGATTTTCTCGGCTTTCGTCCGCAGTTGTTCGAGTGCGCCAATTGCAGAAACGAAATCCAGCCTGAGGATCAATACTTTTCATTCAGCGCGGGAGGAGCGATCTGTCCGCGCTGCGGGCAGGGTTTGCCCAATCTAGCTTTGATCAGCATGACAGCTTTGAAATATTTGCGTCACTTTCAACGCAGTAGTTATTCTGTGGCAGCGCGTGTCCGCGCGACCGCGCAGGAACAAAAAGAAGTGGAAACTCTCATGCAGGGATATTTAACTTATCTGCTTGAACGCGGGTTGAACACACCGGGATTTATCAAACGCATCAAGTCGTGACAAATAACTGCCCGCAAAGAAATCGAAAAGCTATTCCAATGAGAAGCATCTTCTGCTCATGCTTTGATGTTTGGATTGATGTCCGCAGTGATTACAATGAGAGGGTAAAATAGGAATAATCATGATTAACCAACTTCGTCCAACAGAAACCTTCATTCCTGAAAAGGTGACGTACACAATTGATGTTGACGGTAAATTGCTTGTTATCGAGCATGTCCCTGCGCGGGTGTGTATCGAAACAGGCGAACAACTCTTTTCGGCAGAGACGGTTGAGAGAATCCAGCGGTCGATTTTGAACAAACAGAAACCCACGCGAGTGATGGAAGTCCCTGTGTTTGAGTTTGCGTAAAATACCGAGACAAGTCCGCTTTAGCGGACTTCCACGAACTGAGGCAGGGACCGCGAAGCGTCTCGCCGAATCTTAAAGATGGAGTCAACATGTCAACGAATTACGATGTCATAGTTATCGGTTCCGGCGCGGGCGGACTGACCGCCGCGGTCGCATTGGCGCAGGCAGGCAAGAAAGTGCTGGTACTTGAACAGCATGACAGACCCGGCGGCTGGACACATTCGTTCACGTTGAACGGTTATCGTTTTAGCCCGGGCGTGCATTACATCGGCGACCTGCATGAGGGCGGCGGGTTGCGTAGCATTTATGATGGGCTGGGTGTTTCAGGCGATCTCACTTTTTGCGAACTCAACCCCGATGGCTATGACCACATCTTTATCGGTGAAAAGCGCGTGGATTTCCCCAAAGGCAAGGAAAATTTAATCGAGCGGTTGAAGAGTCATTTCCCGCATGAGGCAAAGGGAATTAATTCCTACTTCGCCGATACAACCAACATGATGGAGGGGCTAAGTAATCTCGGTAACATGAGCAATCCGCTCAAAGCAGCTTCGAGCATGATGAACGTGTTCAAATGGATTCGCGCTACGGGCGCGAACCTGATCAACGCGCACATCAGCGATCCCATTTTACGCGGCGTGTTGGCGGGTCAGTCAGGCGACCACGGACTGCCGCCCTCAAAGGTCTCGGCGTTTATGCACGCGGGACTTACGCATCATTATCTCGATGGCGGATACTATCCGCTGGGCGGGGCATTCACGTTGCCGCGCGCATTCGTTCGGGCGCTGAAACGCGCGGGTGGCGAGATCAGGCTCGAGTGTCGCGTGAAGCGGATAATGCTTGATGGCAGAAAAGTGATTGGGGTGGAATTGGAATCGGGCGAAGAAATCCGCGCGGGAGTGGTCATCTCCAATGCAGACCCCGAAGTGACGTTTAGCCAGTTGATCGGAAAGGACAAGCTCTCGCCCAAACTCAAGAAGAAAGTAGATGCGGTTAAATATTCGACTTCGTGCATCAGCCTGTTCTTCGCCACTGACATGGATCTGCGCGCGGCGGGACTCGACTCGGGCAACTTCTGGTATTACGACCACGCTGACTTGGACAAACTTTATTCAGACGGGCTGACCGACGCATTACTGCATGAAGAGACACCGCCAATGCAGTTCCTGACCGCAACCACGTTGAAAGACCCGTCGAAGATGCACTCGGGACATCACACTTGCGAATCATTTGCTTTTGTTGGTTATGATGCTTTTGAAAAATGGGCGAATACAAAATATGGCGCGCGCCCAGCGGACTACGACGCGATGAAGGAAGACCTGGCGTGGCGCATGATGCGCGGACTGGAGAAGCGCTTGCCCGGCTTGAGCAAGCATATCGTGTATTACAGCCTCGGCACACCGCTGACGAACGAACATTATCTCAACGCCACGCGCGGAAATTTATACGGCATCGAGAAATCGCCACAACAGGTGGGACCGTGGGCATTCTTGCCGCGCACCGAGTTCGCGGGCTTGTATATGTGCGGCGCAAGCACGCTCAGTCATGGTGTGGCGGGAGTCACTGCTTCGGGCATCGACGCGGCCAAGGCGGTGATCAACTGTCGCACGCGTGATATTCTGACACAACACGGCGTGGGTCCGACGTTTTTGCCGTCGGAGGATGTGAGCGCGTGGCCTGAGAATCTGAGGAGAAAGATGGAAAGAGGCGAGGTGGCGAGGGAAGAGGAAGAAAAAGAGATTTAATTTGAAAGGGTACAAAGGTATATAATTAGATTGGCGATATCAATTTAACCGTCCGCCAAAAGTGTGTGAGGATAATCGTGACTGCACGTATTGATGCTTTGGTCAACCCAAATATGCTAGTTTGGGCTCGCAAAAAATGCGGGCTTGATTTAGTTGGCGCGGCCAAGCGTATTACAGTGAAGCCTGAACAACTAGAAGCATGGGAAAAAGGAGAAACTCACCCAACAATACACCAAGCTATGAAGATGGCAGAGGTGTATCATCGCCCACTTTCTTTATTCTATCTAGATGAACCGCCAAAAGATTTTAGCGTCACTATGACTGATTTCCGCCGTTTACCAGAGACAGCTCTTGGTGTTCTCTCACCTGGATTTATTTGGGAGAAACGACAATCTGAGATACGTCGAGAAATCATGATTGATTTGGCGGAAAATAATGAAGACGGTGTATTTCCATATCTAAATTCTGTTTCCACGAGGAATGATCACGAGGAAGTTGCAAACAAAATAAGGGATTGGGCTAGCATTAATTGGGACGCTCAAAGAAAATGGAGCGATTACAATGATGCCTTTAACGCGTGGAAACTAGCATTTGAACGATTAAACGTTCTTGTGTTTCAAACTAGCCATATTGGAATAACTTTCCCTGCTACTGAAGCACGTGGATTTTCAATCGGCGGAAAATGCTTTCCAGTAATTGTAGTAAATTCTGGGGATGCGCACGGAACGCGAATATTTACACTCTTACATGAGTTTACGCACTTGCTGTTAAACACAGGTGGGATTTGTGATTGCGAAGAATATTCAATAGTACAAACCCCAGAGCAAAATATGGAGACCTTCTGTAATCACGTAGCGGGGGCAGCTTTAGTGCCAGCGGTTCTCTTAACATCCCACAACATTGTTCGACAACATGGACACTATACAGACTGGGATGATGAGGAAATTTGGAATCTTTCTATAGAATTTTCTGTTAGCGAAGAAGTTATAGTTCGTCGGCTCTTGATTTTAGGCTTCACATCACAAGAATTCTATGAACGTAAGAGACAGGAGTATAACCAGCGATGGATTGAGTACAAGGAGAAAAGACGTATTACTCCTCAAACAGGAGTTCCTCCTTATCATCGCTTAATACTACGAAAAAATGGCAAACCCTACACTCGTCAAGTTTTCAGTGCCTACTATGACAAGCGTCTCACGCTCTCGGATGTTGCAGATTATCTTGGCGTCAAGATAAAACATTTACGAGAGATGGAACGCGAGGCTTTTGTCGGGGCAAGTATTTAGAAACAAGGAGTCGCTCGGTGGGACATTTATATTGCCTTGATACCAGTGCATTCATAGAAAGTTGGTGGCGATTATATAGACCAACTTCATTTCCTACTTTCTGGAGAAGAATGGAAGAAGCCATCGCGAATAGTCAGATAATCGCGCCTATGTTTGTGCTTGATGAATTGAAAAGAAAAGAAGGCGACCAGTTGTATGTTTGGGCGGAAAGTCAAGTAACCATGTTCTATCCACTGGAAGCCGAATTACAACTCGCGCAAAAGACTATAGTAAATCGTTTTCCGAGATTAATCAGTGAGGCAAAGAACCGCTCGCTTTGTGACCCGTGGGTAATTGCGCTAGGGCAAATTAAGCAATGTACGGTTGTAAGCGAGGAAAACCGCAGTGGTAATCGCACGCCCAAAATACCCGATGTTTGTGATGAACTCGGAATTCAATCTATAAAGGTCGCCGATTTGATTGAAGGGTTAGGTTGGAAATTTTAATCGATTGAAACATAATGGATTCCGTTTAGTTGGGGAAAGTCCACGCGACCTAACCCCCAGCCCCTTCCCAAATGGGAAGGGGAGCGCGTTCTCCCTCCCCGTTCGGGGAGGGTCGGGGTGGGGTTTTTAGATTAAAATCAACCCGTGCCAGTCAAAAATATCATCCCAGGTCAACCAGTCACCAAAGAAAAACTCCAACGCGCCCGCGAATTACGCCACGATATGACTCCTGCTGAAAGAATCCTTTGGCAGGAATTACGCGGGAATAAGTTGGGAGTCCATTTCAGAAGACAGCAAGTCATCGCGGGGTTCATCGTTGATTTTTACTGTCACAAGGCGGGACTGGTTGTTGAACTGGATGGCAGTGTCCATGACAAGCAAGTTGAAGAGGATGCCCAGCGCGATAAAGTTTTGAAAGAAATGGGATTGCGGATTGTTCGTATTAGGAATGATGAGATTTTGAAAGATTTGCCTGCTGTTTTGGGGAAAATCCGCGCATTGGTTTCGGAGTGATGTTTGGGGACGGACTCGCGGAGGGAAACAAAAATCCCACCACATGGTGGGATCAAATTTTACTTCTTCTTCAATTTAGCTTTCATCTCAGCAACCTGTCTCTTTGACTCACGCGGCTTATAGACCGCCCTGATTTCATCCCGCGCAGGCCCAAGATAATCCGCAATGCTGATCTCATCGTTGATGCCACACTTTTCAGGATCCCAGATGATCATGGTTCGGTCCTGGTTGATCTCGAACTTTTTTCGGTCTTCCATGCTCGCGTTGTAGACAGTAGGAATCCACCACAGCGGAATCGAGACTACGCGTTGATCGGTCAATTCAACGTGAATAAACTTCTCGTCAAATTTTACATTGTGGATAGTCGCCTCTTTGGGAAAAGTGTATTCGCCAATGGAGTGTTGGACTTTATACCGCTTCACTTGTATCTTTTCATCCATTTGCTTTACGTTTGTAACCATGCCATTCCTCCAGCAAGTATTCCAAATCCTGCTCAATGATCTTCAAAGCCTTGTTCAATTCATGACTTTTCAGGGTTTTCCCTGCACGCATCACTTCAATTTTCGGTTCCAGCCAGACTTTTGCGTCGTTGTGATCATTCTGTGAACCTTTTCCCACATGGACACTTGCGCGATTTTCATGTAATGCATCATAGCTATGAAACCAGAAAATCAGGTCGTCGGCTTCAAGGACTTTTGGACTCATCATAGGCGATGATTATAGCAGGAAAAAAACGCGCTACGCAGAAAATTTGATCAACAGACTCTGTCGCGGACTCGCGGACGGGAACGGATGTCCGCTTTGGGAGAGGAGAGTCCATGCGGGAGGGAAACGCAATACCGCTTTTTTGCCTGCATGCTTAGCGAATAACTCGCCCATTACCTTGTATAAGAAATGGCTGTGTAATCCTCGTCGCGCCAGCGTTTGTTTTCCACGGTCTTCTTAAAATTCAGGTTTTGTTCGATAAATTCCATGATCTCATTTTGGTTTTCGAACACGATCCTTGGGAGTTTTAGTTTTTGATTCTGACCGTATAACATGAAGCTGTTCAGCGAGTCAAATGAAATATGCTTGATATCCTGCCACGCGATATTCACTTGATTGGGCTGGGTTCCCTTCTGCGTCCAGTGATATTCGTTGGCGTCCAGGACCAGTTCCTCGGCAGGCAAAAAAGTTTTCGATTCAGCCCTCTGCCTCTCGGTATTCTCCACACGCTTTTGAAAAGTCCACAACCCAAAGAGACCAAGCGCGGCAATGCCCAGCCAGGTCAGGAACGTTTGCAGTGAAAAACTGATAAAGCACATTCCCAGGAAAAAGATCGACAGAAATGATGCAGTCAGGAATAGAGTCCGCAATTGTTTTTGTGTGTCTCTGTTTGCCCCCTCCATATCGAAGGGAGTTTTCATTTCAGGGAGAATGAATTTCTTATAATCCATGTTGACCTCTGTTGATATGGATTATATGCTCTAAAAACGGATTTTGTAATGGATGTCCATTTGGTTGGGCGAGAGTCCAAGCGGGAGGGAGGATGGCAAAAACCTCCGCTAATTTTCATCCACCGCCGCGGCCGTCTTGCTCTTGGGCGTTCGCACCACGATGCCGATCTTCTCCAGTAGTTGTTTCTTCTCCCGCAAAGCGACCCGGGCGATCTTGCGGTATTGCGCCACCCAGTCATTGAGGACCTGTAGGGCGGCGTCCCGGTCAACGGTGGATTGTTGCGCCGCGCCTTTGGCTGCCTCCTGTTGTCGGTTGGCTTGATCGAGCGCGGAAATCTTGCCGCGTTCGGTTTGGAGTCTCGCCGCGCCGTAACCATAATCCGCCAGAGCGGACAGGTTGGGGGCGTTATCGAACAGGGTATACGCGGCGGTCAGGAACCCGGCGAGGTCTTCAGGTTCCATTCCAGTGAGACCAAGCGCGGTGAGTTGCGCCTTATCCTTGATGAATACCGCGCGCGCCACTTTTACCAGCGCCTGATACGCATCCCGCGCCGCCGCTTCAGCCTCCGTCAACCTGCTGGTGGATTCCTGTTGCGCGCCTGACTTTGACTTTTGCAGGTTGACTGCCGTTCGCGCCGAGTCGTACAACGCTTTAGCTGCGTTTAGTTTTTCGGCAGAGTAGCCGAATGCCGCTACAAGTTCCTGGATTTCAGGATCACTGAGGGAGTTGTCAATCATCAACTGCGCTTCCACAAGTTGTTGGGCGATGCTTTGCTTGGATTTGGCAACCATGTCTTCCTCCTATCGTTTCAGCCTAGTGTGGGTTGGTTTGTCGGCCGACTTCTGAGAGTTTCTCCATGAGAGAGTGTCTGAAGACCCTATCACAAAGTCACTAGGACACGAAGTTACGAATTTTTTCCCTTTGTGTTTTTGAGTCTTTGTGCCTTCGTGATGAAAAATCCAGACTTTTCAGACACTTTCGACAGCCGCCGGACGATACCTTCCCATTGCTCAATCGTTCCTTGCCGTTATTTTACCATTCCTACCAGTCGGTCTGCGACTCCTACCAGTCGGTCTGCGACTCCTACCAGTCGGTTTGCAGTTCCTACCAGTAGGTTTACGAGTCCTACCAGTCGGTCTACAGTTCCTACCAGTCGGTCTACAGTTCCTACCAGTCGGTTTACCATTCCTACCTGTCGGTCTATCGTTCCTACCTGTCGGTCTATCGTTCCTACCTGTCGGTCTATCGTTCCTTGCAGCAAATTTATCAACGGATACCCGCTTTGGGACATGAGAAGGCACGGTCAAGGGTGCATCCAAACCAACCCAGCCTCGTATACAACATGCTGCAATCCAATCATCTCACTACAGAAAGAGTTCACCATGAAACTAATCGTCACCAACCTCGGTAAGCAATACCGCCGCGACTTTTGGGGCTTGAAAGATTTTTCCCTCGAGATCAAACCTGGAATTTTAGGCTTGCTCGGACCGAACGGCGCGGGCAAGTCCACGTTTATGCGGATGCTCGCCACCATCACCAAACCCACGGATGGGGAAATCCAGTGGAACGACATTGATATTGTTAAATCGCCCGACACCTTGCGCGCCGTGCTCGGATATTTGCCACAGGATTTCGGCGTCTACCCCAACCTGACCGCGGTGGAATTCCTCGAATACATGGCCGCCATCAAGGGACTGAGCGCGCGGGCTGCCAGGCAACGCATTGACGAACTTCTGCAAGTTGTCAATTTGAAGGACGCCGCCAAACGCCCGCTCGGAGGCTATTCGGGCGGCATGAAACAGCGCGTCGGTATCGCGCAGGCGTTGCTCAACGACCCGCAACTGCTCATCGTGGACGAACCCACCGTCGGTCTCGATCCCGAGGAGCGCGTCCGCTTCCGAAATCTGCTGTCCGACCTATCGGGAGAACGCATCGTCATCCTGTCCACGCACATCGTCTCAGATGTGGAAGCGACTGCCTCACATATCGTACTCATCAACAAGGGACTTCTCCTGCGCGAGGCCGCGCCTGAAGACCTGCTCAAGCAACTGGATGGCAAGGTCTGGGAGTGGACGGTCTCCAGCGATGACCTGCCCGCGCTCAAGCAGAAGCACATCGTCAGCGGGACGATCCGCCGCAGTGACGGGGTGGATGTGCGCGTCGTCAGCGCCGACCAACCCGAAGGCGCGGCAAGAAACGTGAACCCGAATCTCGAGGACGCGTACCTGTACTTCGTCGGAGGTCACGCATGAATCAGGCACGCGTCGTTTATCACATCGCCCGCGCCGACTTCCTCGAACGCGTGCGCCGCTATAGTTTTCTCGTCATGTTGGGGCTGGTGGTTTTTCTCGGTTATCAAATTGCAATCGGCAACTTGGAATTGCAACTCGGTCAATATCGCGGCGAGTTCAATTCCGCCTGGGTCGGCGCGTTGATGTCGCTCAATGCCACATTTCTCATCGGCTGGTTCGGTTTTTATCTTGTCAAAAATTCGGTGGCGCGTGACCGCGAAACAGGTGTGGGACAAATCATGGCGACTACGCCGCTCACGCGTCCGCTTTACATGCTGGGGAAATGGCTGAGCAACTTTGTCATGCTGATGAGCATGGCGGCGGTGCTGGCGCTGGCGGGTATTATCATCCAAATCTCGACAGGCGAAAGCACGCAGATCAATCTGGGCGCATTCCTGTCGCCGTTCTTTTACATCGTTCTGCCTCTCATGGCGCTCGTTGCCGCCTTCGCTGTTTTATTCGAAGTCATCCCATTCCTGCAAGGCGGCTTTGGGAATATCATCTACATGTTCATGTTCCTCATGTCCTTGCCGCTCATCATGGAAAACCTGAACCCTAAATACGCTGTCTTCGAGCCAACCGGCATTGGTATCATGGAGCAGGATATGGGCGCTGCCGTGCGCGCGGTCTACCCTGATTACGATGGCGGTTTCTCGCTCGGAGCCACTAACATTGCCGTTCAAGGCACGTTCAATTGGCCGGGCGTACATTGGACTTCCGACTTGATCCTCGGGCGCTTTTCCTTTATCGCTCTCGCCCTATTGCTGACATTGATCGCCGCGCTCTTCTTTGACCGATTCGATCCCTCGCGCACCAAGCCGCGCAAGACGAAGACTACTGTTTCAAAACCTGATACTTCGATCCTTCGACAGGCTCAGGACAATGCTTCGCTCAGTGCAAGCGTTGTAGCGGCCGCGCCGTCCCCAGCATTGACCGCCATTCGGCTGACTCCGCTCGCCGCCTCCGCACACCAATTCAGTTTCGTCAACGTGCTCATCGCCGAACTGAAACTTCTCCTCAAAGGACAGCGCTGGTGGTGGTACGCGGTCGCGGGAGCGCTGATCTTCGCAGGGCTGGTCACGCCTCTCGAAGGCGTCCGCGCTTTCGTGTTACCCATGGCATGGATCTGGCCGATCCTGATCTGGTCGAGACTCGGCAGCCGTGAGATCCATAACAACACCCATCAGATGATCTTCTCCTCCGCCGCGCCGCTGTGGAGACAACTTCCCGCCACCTGGCTGGCTGGTTTCCTCGTCGCCGCGTTGACTGGCAGCGGCGTGGCCATCAAACTGCTCAGCGTGGGCGATACCGTCGGACTTATTGCGTGGCTTTCGGGCGCGCTGTTCATCCCGTCGCTGGCTCTGACTTTTGGGGTGTGGAGCAATACCAGCAAGGTGTTCGAGATCATCTATCTCTGCATATGGTACATTGGACCCATGAACAACGTACCCGCCGTAGACTATCTCGGCGCGAACAGCAATGGCAATATTAGCTTCTTCATTCCGGTGTCCCTACTCCTCATCATCGCCGCCTTCATTGGTCGGACGCGGCAAGTGAGGTTATAGACAAGATTGATAATTCTGGGAGAAGGGGAAATTCAAAACAAATATGTCTTCATAAATCTATTATCAATCGTGGTAAAGTCTGTGCGGCAGTCAACGGACTTTGTCGCGGACTGGAACGGATGTCCGCTTTGGTTAGGGGAGAGTCCACGCGGGAGAGAGGACGGTCAACGGACAAATGGGGGTATTGGTCAGCCTCCTTATTTGATACAATAAAATCACAACACTCTCGTATTGTCCGTAGAGTGAAAAGGAGCAAGTCATAATGTCCAATAAACCGAGCGAAGAGTTTGTAAAAGATGGGGCACAAAACGTCACTGAAAAAGATGTTGAAAAGGTAATCAACAAATCGGAAGAGATTCAAAAGAAATTCAGCGCCAAAGGTCCGCTGGCGCGATTTATAGAAGACGGTCGCCTGCTGATCTCCATCGTCAAGGATTACTGGTCTGGGGCGTATCGTCAGATCCCTTATAGCGCCATCGCTTCGATCGTCTTCGCGCTGATCTATGTCCTCAATCCATTTGACCTGGTGCCTGATATGCTGCCGTTGATCGGTCAGCTGGACGATGTCGCGGTTCTGGGGGCGTGTTTGGCGTTAGTCGAAAGGGACCTGCGCAAGTATATGGATTGGAAGCAAAGTCAAGTATGAGAAAAGAAGGATGAACAGAATTTGATCGACAGGCTCTGCCGCGGACTCACGGGCGGGAACAAATACCGTTTGGGTGCAAGGAGAATTGATATGACCGATACAACCAGCGTGCGCGGCACAGCAACATCCGTGCAATATTTGACCAGTGAAGGGCGCAGTGTTCACCTTGCAAAATCCGTTGAAAAAGCGGACATGTTGAACCTCAGTGTGGGAGGAATGAACGCCGCGCTCATCAAGGATAAGTCCCTTCCAGAGGTCAAGGAAGGCGATGATGTAGAGGTAATAGGCGTGATCAATTCTCGCAGTGGCTGGCTGGAGGCAGTGGTATTAAAGAATCACACCAACGGGACAGAATGGAAGTTCAGCCGCGCTCGCGCTGTATTTGGTTTGTAAAAATATCAAAGAGTTCTGTTTTACGGATGTCCGCTTTAGGTAGGCATAAAATTGCTTGCCTGCAAATTTGAATTTGATGTATATTTAGGTCATCATTACGCTTACGGAGACATCTGTGTTTGAGCGAATCTTGAATCAACTGAGAGAGAAAATCCGCACACGGTAATATGTGATGACGATCCATGCCGATGAAGAAATAGATAACGATGGATTGACGATATTCGATGTTGAAAGCGTTGTCCTATCAGGCAGGATTATCGAGCGCCAAAAAGATCAACAATATGGCGAATGGAAATACCTGGTCAAAGGCGAGGCGCTCAACGGTGAGAACGTTGTTACCGTTATGAAAATTGGTCCAACTGGAAAACTGATCTTTATCACTGTGTATCGTGATTAGACAAGGAGAAACTATGATTTGCGATATTTGCGGCAAAAAAGGCGCGGAAGTACGCTATGTGACGCGCAGTTATGGCAAGGGCGCGAACTTGCTTATTATTGAAAATGTCCCTGCGGTGGTTTGTCCCAATTGCGGGGAAAGTTATCTCACCGCGGAAACGCTGCATGAGATCGAAAGAATCAAATTACACAGAAAAAATCTGGCGAGGACGCGAAGCGTGTCCGTTGCGAAGTTTATTGAAGCGTAACTCAAAAAATCCGAAGTCGAGAGGTTTCGGATTTTTGATCTAGGATTGTTTGCGGTTGGACTCACGGAACTCGGGAGAAGAAGGTAACAATGCTGAATTGCAATGAGCTGTCTTCGTAACCTTAAATAAACGAAGGTCGCCAAAGATAAGCGACCTTCATCGTAGCTGGGGGCAATGGACTTGAACCACTACTGGCTGATCCAGAATCAGCTGTCCTGCCATTAGACGAGCCCCCACTATTTACCAGCGGCGGGTATTGTATCACGCCCGCGATGGTCGGGCAAGTCCTATTTTATTTTCGCGCCGCGCGGCGGGTATTCTCTTCCACATCCAAAAAAATAATCAGCAGATGGGCAATCGCCTGCAAGCTGAAAAAAAACATGACGCCCGGGATCGGTTGGGTTAAGTATGGCGTAAAAAAGTTCAAGCTGTCAAAAATGGACATGCCTTTATTAAAGAACATGCCGCTTGAAAATTGAATCAGAAATTGAGCAAGGGTTATCAGCCACGCGATCAAATAAACAGCCAAAACCACCCATGAAAAGATCCGCGCCCAGCGGGAAAGGCGCATCACCACGTCCCGGTCAAAATATGTGCCAAAGAATTTTGGCGCTGGTTCTTTTGTTTCGGTCATATCTGCCTCCAATATTGATTATACACGCCCCCGCTTTGTTATAATGGAAGTAATTGAAACTCTTCGTCCTGAGCGTAGTCGAAGGACATTCTTGCAAATACGCTTCGACTTCGGTACATCCTTCGTCTCTGCTCAGGACGCATCTCCGCGGCGCGAAGGCTGATATAACGCGCGGCAGGTTTGAGGTCCGAAAAAGAAGCGGCTCTTTATCCGCATAAATCCAAAGAAGGTAGTAAACATGAGTCCCGAAACTTTCGATAATGCTCCAGACAAACCCAACGATTTCATCCGCGAAGCTGTGCTTGAAGATCTAAAAAACGGACGCTTCAACTACGTCCGCACGCGCCTGCCTCCCGAGCCAAATGGATATTTGCACATCGGTCATGTCAAGGCGTTTATGATTGATTATCTGGTCGCGCATGAAAATGGCGGCGAGTTGATCTTACGATTTGACGATACCAATCCCACCAAGGAAGAGACCGAGTACGTGGACGCCATTGAAGATGACGCGCGCTGGCTGGGCATTCAATGGGTGCGCGTGACATATGCGTCGGATTATTTCGATGAGCTTTATAAATGGGCGGTGAAACTCGTCGAGATGGGCAAGGCTTATGTGGACGATCAAAGCCCGGATGAAGTCAGCGCGACGCGCGGCACACTAACAGAAGCAGGCAAGGAATCGCCGTTTAGAAAACGTAGTATCGAAGAAAATCTTGATCTGCTGGAACGCATGAAGAATGGCGAATTCCCGGATGGCACGCGCGTCTTGCGCGCGAAGATTGACATGGCGCATCCTAACATCAACATGCGCGACCCGATCATGTATCGCATTATTCATGAGCCGCCGCATCACCGCACCGGCAGTAAGTGGAAAATTTATCCGATGTACGATTGGGCGCATGGACAAAACGATTCGATGGAAGGTATCACCCATTCGCTTTGTTCGCTTGAATACGAGAATCATCGTCCGTTGTATGAATGGTTCCTGAAAGAATTGGGAGTCTTCCAGCCGCGCCAGATCGAGTTCGCGCGTTTGAATATGAACTATACCGTGATGAGCAAACGCAAATTGCGCCGTCTCGTTGAGGAAAGTCACGTCAAGGGTTGGGACGATCCGCGTATGCCTACACTGCGCGCCATGCGCCGCCGCGGTTACACTGCCAAAGCTGTGCTTGATTTTATCAACCGCGTCGGCGTTGGAAAAAGTTACAGCGTAAGCGATGTGTCTTTGCTTGAGGCTTGCGTCCGCGATGACCTTAACAAAAATACCCTGCGCCGAATGGCTGTGCTTCATCCGCTCAAGGTTGTGATTGATAATTATCCCGAAAATCAAACCGAAGAAATGGAAGCGATCAACAATCCCGAAGACCCGAATGCCGGCACGCGCAAAGTGCCGTTCTCGAAAGTTTTGTATATCGAACAGGACGATTTCCGCGAGACGCCGCCGCCAAAATATTACCGGCTTACCATCGGTAACGAAATCCGTTTGCGTTATGCCTACTTTATAAAATGTACACATGTTGTCAAGGACGCGGCTGGCAACATCAGCGAAGTGCATTGCACGTATGATCCCGCGACGCGCGGCGGCGATGCGCCAGACGGACGAAAAGTCAAATCCACGATTCATTGGGTCTCAGCCAAACATGCGAAGCAAGCCGAAATCCGCATGTATGATCGTCTCTTCACCAAGCCCGATCCCGAAGAAGGCGAGGAAGGATTCCTGGGATGCTTGAATCCGAATTCGTTAACGCTTCTTACCGGATATGTGGAGCCGCATCTTTCCGCGCCCAAAGCTGGCGACCGTTTCCAGTTCGAACGCCAGGGATATTTTTGCGCCGACCCCGACACCACCGAGAATTATCCCGTTTTTAATTTGACTGTGCCGCTAAAAGATACCTGGTCGAAGATCGAACAAAAGCAAAAGTAATCCGTCCTTCGACTACGCTCAGGACGAGGAGTATGACATCATGGACAAAAAAGAATCCAAGCATTTCCAAAATCTATTATTGCAATTCTCCCAGGAAACCAGCGATGAAGCTCGGCATAAAATCGAGACACATCTCTGGGATGATTATGGAGCCGAGCATGCCATTTTTGTTCTGGATATGTCCGGCTTCTCTCTCTTGACGCGCAAGTACGGAATCGTGCATTACCTTTCGATGGTGAGGCGTATGCAATTAACGGTGGAACCCATCATCGAATCATACGATGGTACGGTAATTAAATTTGAAGCGGATAATTGCTTCGCGGTTTTCCCGGATACGCTTCCCGCCATCCGCGCCGCGGTTGCCATGCAAATGGCTTTCGACGCATCCAACCTACTCACATCTGACGAATTCGATGTGCGTATCGCCTGCGGAATTGACTATGGAAAAATCCTGATCATCGGAAACGAAGATTGTTTCGGAGACGCGGTCAACCGAGCCTGCAAATTGGGAGAAGATGTAGCGGCGGCAGGCGAGATACTTGTCACACACGAAGCGATGAACAGGGTTCATTCCGAAGCAGACATCAAACACCGCGCAGTTAATATCTCAATATCCGGCATCACCATCCCCGCTTATGCGATTGAATACCGCGCGCCAACAATGTAGCCGCCTTCAATGGATAAATCAACGCTCTTAACCGGAAAAATTCTCAAACTTCACGGATGGCCCGACGGCAAAATCATCGGACTGGCGAAAAGCGCCGCCGAACAACTCGCGGATCAAGGCTTTGACCGCGAGACGATTCTCGCGCGGCTTGACGCGGTGAGGCAAAATCCAAGCGAATTTATGACTGAAACTTTAATGGCAGACCTGGCGCGCGAATGTATCCGTTTGATTCCAAAAGACGAAGCGCCAGATGATGAACTGCGCGCGAGTCCGCTCCCATACCCGATCTGGGGCAGGGAAAATATCGAAGAAGGTTCCATCGCGCAAATGGACAACGCCATGCGGTTGCCCATCAGTGTGGCTGGCGCGTTAATGCCTGACGCTCACGTCGGCTATGGACTGCCGATTGGCGGCGTGCTGGCAACCGATAACACGGTCATCCCGTATGCCGTCGGCGTGGACATTGCCTGTAGGATGCGACTTTCACTTTACGAAGTCTCGCCGCATTTGCTTGGACAAAAGAAAGGCATGTTCGAAGACGCTTTGCTGGATCAAACCGCCTTCGGCATGGGCGCGCAATGGAAAGGGAATCAACGCGCCGAACATGCCGTATTGGATGACTCGGCTTGGAACGCGACGCGCCTGCTCAAGACTTTGCAGGATAATGCCGCGCGTCAACTTGGCACCAGCGGAACAGGCAATCATTTTGTCGAATGGGGATCGTTTCATCTCGACGAACCATTGTTCAACTTAAAGCCCGGCGAATATCTCGCGCTGCTTTCACACAGCGGATCGCGCAGTGTCGGTTTCAAGATCGCGGATCGTTACAGCAAGCTGGCAATGGAATTACATCCCGAACTTGATAAAAGCGTGAAGCATTTAGCCTGGTTGTCATTGGATTCAGAAGAAGGTCAAGAGTATTGGCTTTCGATGGAATTGGCTGGGCGATTCGCTTCTGCCAATCATTACATCATTCATCGCCGCGTCGCCGCGGCGATTGGACTCAAAGAAGCCGCCGCTATTGAGAATCATCACAACTTCGCATGGAAGGAAAAACTATCCGATGGACGGGATGTGATTGTGCATCGCAAAGGCGCGACGCCAGCCAGACTCGGCGTCATGGGAATCATTCCCGGGTCCATGGGAGACGCCGGTTATCTGGTGCGCGGCAAAGGCATATCAGCGTCATTGGAATCCGCATCACATGGCGCAGGCAGATTGATGAGCCGCAAAGCCGCGCTGAATTCCATCGGCAAATCCGCGCGCGATGAATATCTCAAAGAGCGCGGCGTCACCCTGCTTGGCGGCGGGCTGGATGAATCTCCGCAGGCTTATAAACCCATAGAAGCGGTTATCGCGGCACAACATGATCTCGTAGAAGTGATCGGCAAGTTCTCGCCGCGCATTGTCAAAATGGCGGATGAGCCGGGGGATGTATAACGAAGTAGGTCACGCTTTGTAAACTGAGACATCCGCATGTTACCCCACCCCACGGACGCACCCACCGAAACCCAGAATCCGCTGCAGGGACAAGCCCACCCAGTCCGAAGAGACTTCTATACGCTGATATAGGAATTCATTCCGCCAACATCGTCCATCTGTGCGTTGTTCATACCTTCACGGAAACATCTTGAGATAAATGTACTATAATCAAGAAAGTTGGAATCCAAAAGCCACAACAGAATTGTTACACTGCTCGTTTCCTAATTCTCTTGCCTGGGTTGTTGAGTGAAAGCGAAGGAAAATAAGGAGAAGTCTAAAATGGACAACAAAACAAAAAACCAAATTGCTATTGCCCTCGGCTGGTTTGTATTTTTTGATGTAGTGCTTCGTACGTCATCGACTATTGTAAATACCTTTTCAAACGCAACATCTGCAACTCAGTCAGTTTTTTACTTTCTAAGTAACTCGAATTCATATTACGATTCGCCCCTCTCTAAAGTCTTTTATTACAATCAAGAAGCTTACTTCTTCCTAGCGATTGTTGTCGGGATTTTAATAATGGCGATTGTCTTCTTGCTACAAAGTACGCTGAAAATATGGGCTGGGATATTAAGATTAACAAAGGCGGTCGCATATTTTATTTTGAGTAAATCAAACAATGATGAAGATAGCGACTCGGAAAAAGAATTGATGGAACTATTATTTGGCGAAAAGGAAGCAATTCTTGGCAAAAACCCTTCAACAAAAGAGGAAAGAAAAAATCGCCATCCACGTCCAGTAGTGTTTCAATTAGTTTCAGACCTTTCAACCTCGTGGATTCTAATCGGAATAATATATTTAATGTACGCGCTTTTTTCTGGTCTTAGATTCTAAAGCCATAAACTTATGTTCAAGGGCAGGCTTACCCAATCGCTAATGAGGGTAATACTAACATCATTTGCTGTTGTAGCGTTTTCATTGCAAAGGCAACAGGGTGTTCTCTCATTTGAGTCATTTAACCCCCAAAATGATATAGCCATAAAATTAATTATTACCACAGATACGAGCGACACTTTTTCTGGGTTGCTAATATTAGATCAAGTTCATGAGATAACAGAAAGTTCAGTTTATTATCTTATACTGCCTTTTGAAACCAACAATCTTCGATCAAATGCTGGTAACATGGAAGTGGCAAATCGGAATAAAGATGGGATGTCTTTGGTCTTTTTATTAATTTCACCAACCACATCCCGTTCAAATTATCAGATAGATTTCGATATTATGCCTCAATATAAAAAGATTGAAGATTTTTACATTCAGGAATTAGACAATAATCCCAATTTCATAATTATTCGATTAGCAGGAAATAACGAAAACCAAAATACTCTCTATTTTCGTTATAACATTAGCGACTATAAAAATTCATTTGGGAATTTAGAATTATTTGCTGACAAAATGCTTTACCCAAAAACTATTGAATTCCAATTTCCCGAAAATGGAACGAGATTTTCAGGGATTGGAGAGTCATCGAATATTTCAAATAAGAAAAATCCATATCCAGGAATTCAGGAGGGGTCTAAATTTATTCTGCCTATTGAGTTCTTTCAATTTTCATATCTATGGATTAATTACAATTATATATCCCCTGTTCCTTCGCCTAAAACACTATTGGCTATATTGGCCGCTATAGTGGCAGCATTTAGCATTGCTGCATTAACTATGCCAGAAGAACTTTTGAAGAAGAAAACAAGATTAATTCTTGCCACAATAGGAATATCCATAGCAACAATTTTGCTCGTGCTAGGTTTTATTAAATTTGGGGTAGATTATTTTTCGGGTAATTTAACTGAATTGCTCGTTGCCCTGCCTGTATATCTCATAAGCGTAATAGTAATCGCTTACAACTTAATACCAACAATCTTGGATAGAATTCGAAAACGAAGAAGGGTAGAACAAGGAAAACCTTCCGAAGGCGAGAAGCCTTAATCAGTAATCCATCATCCCGTAAGTGTTTTCCAAAATCACATCCAAGTCCAATGGACTTGAGGGTGATTTTACTTTAGCGAAGTGATGAGTTGGGTTCACTCTCCCGTCGGCACCCAAATATTCTTCACCTGCGTCGCCTCGTGCAAAAACTCGTGACCTTCGCCCTGCTCGCGATCCATCCAATCGCGCGGCAGGCTATGAAGTAATTGAAACTTTCACAAAAAAGTGATAGTGCGTCATAATTGGCATTGCGAATGAAAGGAGCCAACCATGAGCACTATCCCGGTAAGTTTAACCGAAAAACAGTTTGAAAAACATATCAGTCCTTTTCTAAGCAAGGCCAAAAGAGGTTTTATCTGCAAGATACCCTTGTACAAAGTCTTCAACTATGTTCTCTATCGTCTCCACACGGGTTGCCAGTGGGATCAGATTGCGATTGATCCTGACCCGAGAGAACCCGAAAAAAAGAAATCAGCTGGGATGCGGTCTATTATCACTATCGCAAATGGTCACGAGATGGCAGTTTGAAGAGTGTCTGGCAACACAGCCTTGAAACAGTTCGTGACTTACTGGATGTGAGCGAACTCAACCTGGATGGTTCACATACGATCGCCAAGAAAGGAGGCGAATCAGTCGTCTATCAAGGTCGCAAGAAGGCCAAAACCAGTAATATCTTGCCGATTTTCGATAAACATGGCTATGTATTGGCTTCAACGGGTATTGTGGCTGGCAACCATAACGACGCCTTCAATCTAAAGCCGCATCTTCAATCGGCTTTCAAATGGATCAAAAGACAAGACCTATCGATCCAAGGTTCTTATTTCAATGCCGATAGCGCCTTTGACACCAAGGAAGCTCGCAAGGTTTGTTTCAATCACAAGCTCTTGCCAAACATTCCAGAAAACAAACGCAATCGCAAGCAAACAAAACCAGGACCCAAGCGCCTGTTCAATCAGGATGTCTATAAAAGACGCTTTGTAGCGGAACGCTCCTTTGCTTGGGTCGATAAGTTTCGAGCTTTGCTTATTCGTTATGATCGCCGAGATATCTACTTCTTATCTGCGCATTACATCGCTTTTGCGATGATTAATCTGCGCAATGTCACAAATTTATGAAAGTTTCAATTAGTTCTATGCCTAAACACCTTTCTCCAACATTTCAACTACACCCTCGATCAATTTCCTGGTAGCCGCTTTCTTCAATAACCCAATGGTTTCTGCAATCAGGCTTGCATTCGCCGTAAATAATTTCCCTGGCCTTGCATAACTGGTGACACGCAAAGAACCGCTTTGGAAATCTTTTTCCGCTAATGTGACGGCTCTCTCATCGCCATATGGATTGCTCGTCACCTGGCAAAGAATCCAATCATCGCGTCCCGCTTCGGCAAGCACAACCGCAGGCCGCATTTTGGTTCGCGATAAATCCGAAAACGGGAAAGGAACGAGAACTACTTGCCCGATTGCAGGTATGCCCATGCTTCATCCTCCTCAGGGCGATCCCAATCTTCCGCGAGCGCGGCTTCGCTTAACAGCGCTGTTTCAGCGACAAGCATCGGCTCATCCAGAATGGTCAGAATGGCGCGGCGACGCGCGGGCAGGCGCTCCATTTTGGGAAGTCGAACCGTGCCGTCTTTTTCTATGGTCACTTCAATTGAACGCAGTACCATGGTACACCTCTACTTTCATTATACTCTCTCCGCGCTCACTCCCTCGTCGGCACCCAGATATTCTTCACCTGCGTCGCTTCATGTTGGCAGTGGACTCGTCATCAACGGGGCAACTACCTTCCGCCGAGCCAAACAGACCGTGAAGCATGTTTCTTCTAAAATTGGGGATTGCTTCGCCTGGTCTCAATATGGACGAGAAGAACACTCGTCTTACTCGACCAGCGCTCGCAATGACATAAAATCCATTTACATCTTTTCCAAAACCTCAATCGCATTTTTTATTCGCTTCAAAACCTTTTCTTTCCCAATCACTTCCATTGACTCAAACAACGGCGGGCTGACCTTTTGTCCAGTCACCGAGACGCGCAGGATGCCGAAGACTTGATTGGCGCTCAAGCCGGACTCTTCAACGTAAACGCGCATCGGCGGCTCGGCTTGCGCGTGATTGATAGCTGGCAGCGCGGAAAGAATCTGATATGTCTTTCGAGCGATCTCAGCCGATTGTTTAGAGTCAAGTCCCTTTGCGATGAGTTCTTCGGGATTCGGAGTAACATCTTCCTTGAAGAAGAAACTTCCAAACGCGAGACAATCATCCAGCGTGACGAGACGCTCGCGAATAAGCGGAATAATTTTTAGTAAAGTATTACTATCCACTTCAAGATTGGCATTTGCAAAATACGGCTTGAGACGCGCGGCTAAATCTTCAACGCCAAGCAAACGGATCTGCGCGCCGTTGAAGTGGTCAAGTTTGGCAAAGTTAATGGCGGCGGGCGAAGCGGTCAATGTGTCAATGCTGAAACGTTCCACCATTTGCTCCAGCGACATCACCTCATCTTCCGCCACGCCCCAACCCATCAACGCCATCCAATTCAAAACGCCTTCCGGCGTAAAGCCCAGGTCTTTCATATCTTTAAGAAAAATGGAATAGCCGTCCTTCATCGCTTCCGCGGCTTCGCGCTTGCTCATCTTGCCTTTTCCGCTCGGCTTAAGAAACACCGATAAATGAATCCAAATTGGCTCTTCCCAACCGAACGCGCGTATGATCTGCACATGAAGCGGAAAAGTAGATAACCACTCTGAGCCGCGAAAAACATGCGTGATCTGCATCTCGTGGTCATCCACAATTGCGGCTAGATGATACGTGGGCAAACCGTCCGATTTGAGAATCACATAATCATCGAGATATTTATTTTCAGTCGTTATGTCGCCGCGCAGATGATCGTGTGCGATGGTTGTGCCTTCGCGCGGCGTCTTAAATCGGATAATATGCCGCTCGCCATTAACAACACGGCGCGCGGCTTCGGCTGGATCAAGGTCGCGGCAAAAGCCATCGTAATGGAGTTGCTGTTTATTCTTGTTTTGTTCCTGTCGGACTTTTTCCATGCGTTCGGGTGTGCAAAAACATGGATAAGCGAATCCATTCTCGATGAGAGTCTGCGCGTGCTTCTGATAGATTTCGCGCCGCTCGGTCTGACGATACGGTCCAAACGGTCCGCCAATATCTGGACCTTCATCGTATGGGATTCCCAGCCAGCGCAGTCCATCCATGATCTCTTGGTCTGTGCCTTCCACGAAGCGTTTTTGGTCGGTATCTTCGAGACGCAAAATAAATTTTCCGCCGGTCTTGCGCGCAAGCAAATAATTAAATAAAGCGGTACGCGCGCCGCCGAGATGAAGGTGTCCGGTAGGAGAAGGCGCGAAGCGTACGCGCGCAGGTTTGAGGGCGGAAATGAGCGAGGTCGAATTATCCACGAATGAATCTCCTGATTAAAATTCCAATTGTTTTTGGCGCATGACTACGCTTTCGACGAGTCCAATGCCAAGCATGAGCGCGGTCAAACCGCTTCCGCCATAACTTATGAACGGCAACGGCAATCCAGATACTGGCACGATATTAAGATTGACGCCGATATTTACCGCGCCTTGAAAAAAAATTAAGATGGCTATACCAAACGCGATCATCGAACCCGATACATCGTGCGCTTTTTGCGCGGCGCGGATACAACGCCAGACGATAAAGCCCAACACCGCGATCACCAAAATACCGCCCAATAAACCAAACTCTTCAGCCGTTGCCGAAAAAATAAAATCGGTATGACGCACTTTCAAGAAACGTAATTGCGTTTGCGTACCATGACCATAACCTTTACCAAAGAATCCGCCAGAGCCGATGGCGGTCAAAGCCTGCGTGACGTTATAAGTCGCGCCGTGCGTGGCGGTTGGGTCGGGGAAAAGAAAATTGATCACGCGGTCTTGTTGATAACCTTGCAGAAATGGAAATCCCGCCGCAATTCCCACAATGCCAGCCGCGGCAGCTATGAAGAGGTGTTTTATTTGCAAGCCGTTAATCCACAACATGGCGGCAAATATGACTGTTATCACCACAACATTGCTAAGGTTCGGCTGGATCAAAATCCAGAACATCAAACCGAATGTCCATAAAAAGCCTTTAAATATCCAGCGTAAGTCGCGCGGCTCATATTGCGATTGCTCAAAATAACGCGCAAGGATAATGATGACGACGATCTTGGCGAATTCGGTCGGTTGCAAAAATAAAACGCCGACTTGAAACCAGCGTTGAGCGCCAAAAGCCACCTGTCCCAAACTGGAGAGGGCAAATAGAAAAATCATGATGCCGAAATAAATCGGGCGGTACAGCGCCAGCCAATAATGATAATCAATACTGGCAACTACAAAGATAACGACAAGACCGAGCAAGGCGAAATAAATCTGGCGATTGATAAGCGGTTGAAGAACTTCGTTGCCAGCCAAAGCGGAACGGATCATGGCTGTACCGAAAGCGGACGCCAGCACAATCGCGCCCAACAGCCAGAAGTCGAAGTTTCGCCAGACCAAGCCGCGATTCATAAGTTATGCCCGATGCGCGACTCTTTTCGCAAATCTATATTTTGGACGCTGAAAAACGCTGATACCGCTGATACAAAAGAAAAAAATCTGCGTTTGTCCGCGTTCATCTGCGTCCAACAAAGGCAAATAATGAAGTTACACATTAAGTAAGCTATTCCAATACAAAAACAAAAATGGAATTATCCCGCGCGGCGAGTGGAATTCTTTAGAGGAATATCCGCGACCAGGCGTTGAGAGCGTCCGTCTTTTTCAAGCCCAATCTGCACCGCGTCCGGGTCAATTTCAATGTGACGCGATATGGTCTGGATGAGATCGTCTTTCAAGGCTTCGAGTTCGGCGGGAGTAAGATCGGTCCGGTCATGCACCAATACAAGTTGCAGACGTTCTTTCGCGCTGGATGCGCTGCGGCGTTTGTGTGAGAAGAAGAAGTCCATTTTATTTCATCCCTGTCATGCGTTGAATACGGCTCCACAAACCGCTTTGTTTATCCAAATCCATGAACGGAACTTCCTGTCCCTGCAGGCGTTTGGCGATATTGCGGAACGCCTGACCGGCGCGGCTGTCTTCATCATAGGCAACTGGCGTACCGCGATTACTTCCAACAATGACGCTTTCATCTTCCGGCACAATGCCAATCAGCCGAATGGCGAGCAGGTCAAGCACATCTTCCGCTGAAAGCATATCATGTTGTTTTACCATGACCGGATTTAAGCGGTTAAGGATCAAAGCTGGAGTATCTTTCTCTTCCGCTTCAAGGATGCCCACCACGCGGTCGGCGTCACGCACGGAAGAGACTTCGGGGTTGGTGATGACAATTACTTTATCCGCGGCGGCGATGGCGTTACGGAATCCGCGTTCGATTCCTGCGGGCGAATCGATCAGCACAAAATCAAAGTCGGGACGCAATTCATCACATATCCGCACCATGTCAGAAGGCGAGACTGCGGTCTTGTCGCGTGTTTGCGCGGCGGGAATGAGATACATCTCAGGAAAACGCTTATCGCGGATCATGGCTTGCCTCAGTTTACAACGTCCTTCGATGACATCCACAATATCATAGACGATGCGATTCTCAAGACCCATGACTATATCGAGATTCCGCAAGCCGATGTCGCCATCAATGCAGACGACTTTCCTGCCATCCGCGGCAAGCGCGACGGCAAGGTTTGCAACGGCAGTTGTTTTACCAACGCCGCCTTTTCCAGATGTAATGGTCACTACTTGAGCAGTCATAATTATTCCTATAAATAATCAACCCGAATGCCAAAATTCAGATTGCAAGACGCCGTCATTATCAATGCTGGCGATCTCAGGCTGGGGATTTTTTTGCGGCTTAAGCGCCGCCGATATTTCTTCAGCGATTCGCAATTGCGTAGGCGAAAGGTCAAGGGCGCAGATGACCGCGTTACGATTCCCTTTGGAGCCTGCATGGATCATGCCGCGCACGCGTCCCCAAACGATGACACTGCCTTCAGCCACGATCTCTGCGCCGGGATTGACGTCGCCCAACACAACCACATGACCGGGAAAATCAATGCGCGTGCCTGAACGCAAAGTTTTATTAAGGAATAATGCAGTCTCTTCGCCGAGATCATCCACCGCGAAACTGCGCGTATCTTCCGGGCGCGGTTTTGAAATACGCGTGGCAAGCCCAAGCAACTGCGCGGTCTGCTCCGTTTTAGGCGCTTCACTCAAGATCGCCCACAATGAAACTCCGCGCTCAGAAAGACGGTCGCGCAAAGCCACAAGTTCATTCACGCTTAATGACTGTGCGCCGACATCCAAAGCGAGATGCGCGCCTTGAAAAAATGCCTGCCGCGAATCAATGTGCGCCACCAGCGCGGCTTGTTGTTCATTCCACGCCGCGTCAGCCAGCGTGACCAACAAGCCGTCGCGCAATCCCTTGATCTGAAGAAGTGAAGTGGTTGTCTCGTCCATAATTCAAGAACAGTTGCGCTGAATTATAGCATTAACTTTTGGATGAAAAATCGGGCGGAGACTATATCCGCCCGACGCATCTTTTTAGATACTTCAACCTGCTTGCAAAAACTATACGGTTGATTCTATCCGCCGCCGGGTTGAGCCTGAGCCGCGTCAATCGCTTTCAATTCAAAATAAGCCTGAATGACGCGCGCCACAATCGGCGCAGCCACAGAAGCGCCTTCGCCGCCGTTGTAAGCAAAAGCCAAAACGATAATCTCCGGATCCTCGTATGGCGCGTAGGCTAAAGTCCAGGCATGAGTGGGCCATAATCCAAAATGACAACGGTCGGCTTTCGACGCCACGTCGTCGCAATATTCGGCTGTGCCGGTTTTTCCCGCCACAGTGATCGGCAGTGGATAGGTTTCTGTAAATATCTTATGCAATGTGCCGTCTTGAGTCGCGGTGACAGCCAGACGTGTGCCGGCGCGCACCGCTTCAATTGAAGACGGTTTTATCACCGTGAACTGTCCGGTCTTGTCGCAATAACCTTGATCGCAGTTGTAGCCTTCGATCAACGGCTTGGTCGTGACGTCCCACTTCAGATTGGGAGTAAACGGCGAAACCTGATAAGCGCCGGGAACAGCTGAATTGGAGAATGTGAAATCTGTGGGATTAAACCATACGGGGACGACGCGTCCTTCGCCATCTGTGACTTCACGAATAATGGTCGGCTGCATCAACTTGCCGTAGTTGGCAATCGTCGCGCCAGACATAAGCACCTGCAACGGCGTAGCCAGTACATAACCTTGTCCCACGCTGGCGATATATGTATCACCGGTAGACCAGTTCTCGCCCTGATTAATGCGCTTCCAATCGGGATCAGGGATTAAGCCGGATTGTTCACCAAGCAACTCTATGCCAGATGGCTGGTCATACCCAAGCGCGCGCGCATATTCCTTCAAGCGGAAAATGCCCAAGCCTTCTTTGATCTCATCATCGTAGCCGCCGCCAAGTTTATAAAAACAAACATTGCTTGAAAATGCAATACATTGATAAAAATTAATAATACCAAAACCGTTCGGTCTGGTATCGAAGATGTGGTCGCGAAAAGGACGCATATTACGCCCCTCTACGCACGGATCGGTTGGCGAGAATTTCTCACACAGAAGAAGCTGACCCGGCGCGGATATTTCCTGCGTGGTGGTTACAACGCCTTCATTGATCGCGCCTGTAGCGGTGGCAAGCTTGAACACCGACCCCGGAGAAAATTCCGCCGAGATGGCGATATTCAAAAGCGGATTACGCGGATCCGTGCTGAGTTGTTGATAATAATATGATGGAATAAAACGTGTCATGCGATTATTTTCATAAGTCGGATAAGTTACCATCGCCAGTATCTCGCCGGTTTTCGGATTCATGGCGATCACCGTGCCGCTTGAAATGCGGATTTTATTAAACCACTTATTCCAGTAAGCAACCTCTTCCTTAAGAGATGCTTCAGCCGCGGCTTGTAAGCGCGTATCAATTGTCAGCTTGATGTTATTACCAGAGATAGGTTCAACGGGAGGCTCAAGATTACGAAGTTCCTTGCCTGCCACGTCAATTTGTATAACGCGCGTTCCATTCTTGCCGGATAAAAGCGCTTGCATGGACGCTTCTACGCCGGCATAACCGATCTTGTCGCGGTTGGGAACAAAGCCTTGTGCGCGCAATTCTTCTTCCAAGGAAGCTGGAATAGGACCAAGGAAGCCGATCAGGTTTGCTGTGAGTGAACCGGTCGGGTAATCGCGGATCGGCTCCACTTCAACGGAAACGCCCTGCCAATCCACCGATTTTTCCTGCACGATGCGAGCTAATTCATCAGGCACATTGCATTTAATTTTGACGGGCGTATAAGGAGCGAGAGAATCTCCCAATTCCACCAACTGCGCGATGCCGGGACCCTCCACGCAAGCGGCAAATAATTTGGCTTCTTCCAGCGTTCCATTGTTGACCGGAATACCTGTTATGTCAGAGACTTCGCGGTACACGCGCTGAATGTCCGCGTCGTCATCCGGTAAATTCGCGGGTGTGATGAGGATGTTATAGGAGGCTGTGTTACGCGCAAGGATATATCCATTGCGATCATAGACGATGCCGCGTTGGGCGCGCACACTGATCGCTCTGGTGTAGTTTTCCACGGCAAGGTCAAGCCATTGCTGTTTATCTACAACTTGCAAGGCAACCATGCGGACAAGCAAAGCGATCAGCGCGATAAATACAATGGCATAGACAACCAAAAGCCGCCAAGGCTCAATGCGAGATATACGTGATGGGGAAGAACTCATGCTCCAGACTCCGAAGGATATACCCAGCGCGCCAGATCACGCATCCAGGCATAGATTGGAATGGCGATCAGCATATTCAATAAAAGGCTTGGTAAAGTAATCAAACCCAAGACGTCGCCAAAAGGCAGGGCAGATCCTAAAAAACGTAACACAAGGAACGATAAAAGATGCATCCAGATTGTGCCTGCAAAAGTGACGGCAAACATTGCCAGCAGTGGCGCCTGCCAAACGCGCCGTTGAAACCTTTGCGCCATATAAACAATGGAGAAGTATCCGATGACTGTAACAGGCAAAGGTAAACGTGAGATGAATCCAATTAAAATGCAGGTGAAGAAAGCCCAGTGCCAGGCGCTGGTGACGCGTTCCTGCAATGCCCAGGCGGCAAGCAACACAAGCAAAATATCCGCATATCCTGACAGCAAATTGACGCGGCTAATAATCGCCGATTGAAAGAGCGCCGCCAAAATAAGAAGCGGAAAAGCAATCAGGTTTCGCATTCGAACTCAAGGGGTTGTATTTGGCACGAGAGGAGAAATATCCACCGGACGAAAGTTGGTGATGACCAATACGATTGAGAGGCGCGAGAAATCAACCGCCGGCTGAACCGTAGCCTGCTGGAATAATTCGTAATCCAGACTTCGAAGGTTGACGATCTGCCCGATGATGAGATCAGGCGGATAACCGCCGCCCAAGCCTGAGGTGAGGATAAGATCGCCTGTTTGCACATCCACATCCTGTGAAATAAAATCCAGGGAAATATCGCCTGTGACAGAACCGCTAAGCACGGCGTCGGTGTTTGCGTTTTGCAAGTGAACGTTGACAAGAGATATCGGGTCGGTGATCAACAAGACGCGCGCCGCGTCAGAAATCACCGCGTCCACGCGCCCGACCAAACCTTGATTATTGACGACAGGCATACCGCGTCGAATGTTGTCATTGGAACCGCGGTTGATAATGATGTAATGCAAAAATGGGCTTGGGTCACGACCAATCACAGCCGCGGCTTTGTAGGTGCTTTCTGGGCTGGTGCGGGAGAAATCCACCAGCGCGGCAAGTATCTCGGTCTCGTTGACGCGTTGTTGTAATTCAATGACTTGTGTTTGCAATTGGGAAACTTGCGCTTCAAGCTCGGCGTTACGAGCGCGCAGTGTGGTGATATCGCGCGGCGCGGCGATAAAATCCTGAATGGCTTGATAACGTGTGGAAAACCAGTATTGAACGGCAACGAACGAATCTGTAATTCGACCTGTGCCGCTGAAAAATCCGCTCAACGCCAGCGCGAGGATGCCCCCCACTATTAAGAAGATTATTGTTGTTTGCAAAGAACGGGAAAAAATATCTTTCATGGAAACTTGCTTATTAAGCTGGAGAAAAAAATGCTGTGTGATTAAGCGTGACGCGTACTTCCACGCTCGAGTCCGACCAGATAACGGCCAAGCGTGTCGAAGTCTTCAAAGATCATAGCCGCGCCGCGCGCCACGCAGGTAAGCGGATCTTCAGCGACCCACACGCGCAATTTGAGGTCGTCCGTGAGACGCTCAGCCAATCCTTGTAATAACGCGCCGCCGCCAGAAAGGCAAATGCCAATATCCATTAAGTCAGCCACAATTTCCGGCGGGACTTCATCAAGAGCGTCGCGCACTGTATCAACAATCACCTGCACAGAACCCGAAAGAGCCTCGCGAATTTCAACAGAAGAAACTTCCACCGTTTCGGGCAAACCGCTGACAAGATTACGCCCGCGTATTTCCATTGTTTTTTCAGGCTGGAGCGAATAAGCCGATCCGATCTGCCATTTGACCTGCTCGGCAACTCCTTCGCCAATCAACAGGTTATATTTATTACGCAAATATTGGACAATGTCCTGATCCATTTCATCGCCGGCGACGCGCAGTGAACGCGAAACCACAACGCCGCTCATGGACATGACCGCCACTTCGGTTGTGCCGCCGCCAATATCCACGACCATTGAACCGCGCACTTCGCTGATCGGCAGACCGGCGCCCAACGCCGCCGCGATCGGCTCTTCGATCAAATAAGCCACGCGCGCTCCCGACGCCATTACAGCGTCATACACAGCGCGCTTTTCAACTTCAGTAACGCCGGTTGGAATACCCACAATCACGCGCGGGCGCGGCAATGGGACAACGCTCTGCTCATGGACTTTGCCGATAAAATATTCAAGCATGATCTGCGTGACGTCAAACTCCGAGATCACTCCATCGCGGATGGGACGGACAACCATGACACTGCCGGATATGCGTCCTACCATTTCCTTGGCTTCCAAGCCAATAGCTATCGGCTGGCGCAATCGTTTGTCAATCGTCACCCAGGATGGTTCATTGATAACAATCCCCCGGCCACGCGCGTGTACGAGTGTGTTCGCGGTACCCAAGTCAATGGCAATATCTAATGAAAACAGGCCTAACAGCCAGTTGATGGGATTAAAGGCCAAGCATGGCTCCTCGATAAAAATATTCGCAAAACAGCGTTTGCGAAGTGATTATACCATGAGGCTTAAAAAATCAGTTTTTGCAACTTTAGTCCCTACGCAGGGTTACAAAGTACAAATCTATCAAAACTCGAGGCGAACCATGTCTAAGATTGCAATTGTCACAGATAGCACGTCGTATATTCCGCAGGATCTCACAAAGAAACACAACATCACTGTCGCACCGCAGATTTTGATCTGGGGGGAGGAAACTCTTCTTGATGGAATCGATATTAAACCACAGGAGTTTTATACGCGTATAAAAACTGCGAAGGCGCTGCCCACAACTTCGCAGGTATCGCCATCCACCCTGCAAGGTATATTCACACAACTGGTGGACAAGGGCTATGATGTGCTTGGCATCTTCATTTCATCAAAACTCTCGGGCACGATGCAATCTGCCGCGCAAGCCAAAGAGATGATGGGAAGCGCAGGCGAAAAAGTGACGGCCATTGACAGCGAATCCACGGCCATGGCGCTTGGCTTTCAGGCGCTTGCCGTTGCACGCGCAGCCGAAGCGGGTGCAAGCCTGAAAGATTGCATTGCGTTGGCGCAAAACGCCCACAAACATACAGGCATATTCTTTGCTGTAGATACTCTCGAATTCCTGCACCGCGGAGGCCGCATTGGCGGAGCACAACGATTTATCGGCTCTGCATTGGGACTCAAACCAATCCTGGCGCTCAAGGATGGCCGTGTGGAAGGCGTGGAACGCATACGCACCAAAAGCAAGGCTCATGACCGCATCCTTGAGTTGGTCGTTGAACAAGTAAAAGGCAAATCGAATATCCGCGTTGCCACTCTCCATGCAAATGCCCCGGAGGATGCGAAGATCCTGCTGGCAAAAGTCAATGAACAAACCAATCCCATGGAAAGCATCTTTACAGAAGTAAGTCCCGTGGTTGGAAATCATGCCGGTCCCGGCACGGTGGGACTGGCATTTATGACCGAACTATAAAATCAAAAAAGGACGCCCTAAACGGGCGTCTTTTTGAATACGGTATAATTCAAGTATGAAACATCTCGACCCATTAGTGATCGGCATTGCCGGCGGCTCAGGTTCAGGGAAAACAACCGTCGCACAGGCAATTTTGCAGCGCGTTGGACCTTCTCAGATCGCATACCTTCAACATGATTCATACTATAAAGACTTAACCGGACTTCCCCCGGCTCAACGTATGGAAGCAAATTTTGACCACCCCAATTCACTCGAAACAGAATTATTAATCCAACACATCGAATCATTGCGCGAAGGCAAACCTGCTGAGGTTCCAATTTACGACTTCGCCACTCATAGCCGTACCGCCCAAACCTTTACCGTCCAGCCGCGCCGCGTCATATTGGTGGAAGGGATTCTCATTTTCGCAGAACCCGAACTCCGCGCGCTCTTTGATGTAAAGCTATTTGTAGATACAGATTCTGACCTGCGTTTTATTCGCCGTTTATACCGTGATATTACAGAACGCGGCAGGACGACCGAATCGGTCATCAAGCAATATCAGTCTACGGTAAGACCCATGCACCTGGAATTCGTTGAACCGTCCAAACGTTACGCGGACGTTATCATCCCCGAAGGCGGATTCAACGCCGCCGCGATGGATATGGTTGTGGCGCGCGTGGAAGCGTTGTTAAAATAAAATCAAACAGGAGAGAACACATGGCAAAACAATGGAGTACCCCGCCCGCGATGGGCATTGATCCAAAAAAGAAATATCAGGCTCACATGGAAACCGACAAAGGCACAATGGTGATTGAGTTATTTGCAGACAAAGCTCCGAAGACCGTCAACAATTTTGTCTTTCTGGCGCGCGAAGGATATTATGAAGGCATCATCTTCCATCGTGTGATCGCGAATTTCATGGTGCAAGGCGGAGACCCGACCGGACGCGGTTCCGGCGGACCCGGCTATAAGTTCGGTGATGAATTTCATCCCAGCCTCAAACACAACAAGCAAGGCATTCTTTCAATGGCAAACGCGGGACCCGGCACAAATGGTTCGCAGTTCTTCATCACCCACGTTCCCACACCGCATCTGGATGGCAAACACACCATTTTTGGTCAGGTCGTGGAAGGGCTGGATGTGTTAATGTCCATTCCTGAGCGCGACCCAAGCAACGTCAATGCTCCGGCTGTGAAGATTATCCGTGTCACCATCGAAGAAAGTTAAATCGCCGCCACAGTCTCGAACGATAAAAACACCGAGTCCACGCAGAAATAAAAAAAAGGACTCGGCGGTCTCTGTTAGTACTGTGGCGAAAAAAGAAAATAATTGGCAAACGATTTTTTTGCGCGTGTCTGCCTTGCTTATTGTTATAGGCATTACAGTTTATATCTATAGCATCCGCGAACATGTAAGCCAGTTTTCCGCATGGGGGTATCCCGGTATCTTCCTAATTGCGTTGATGGCAAATGCAACCGTATTAATGCCAGCGCCGGGCGTTGCCATTATCTACGCCATGGGAAGTATTCTTAATCCGCTTTGGGTCGGGCTTTCAGCCGGAGCAGGCGGCGCGATCGGCGAACTCTCCGGTTATCTGGCAGGTTTCAGCGGACAAGCAGTAATCGAACGCGCGGATATTTACGAACGCATCACACCCTGGATAAAAAAATATGGCGGCTGGACGATTCTTGTCCTTGCCGCCATTCCTAATCCATTCTTTGACATTGCCGGCATAGCGGCTGGCGCGGCAAAAATGCCGATGTGGCGATTCTTGATCTTCTGTCTTTTTGGACAAATTATCAAGATGACCATGTTTGCATATGCAGGAAAATATTCGATTGAATGGATTAGCAATTTCATCCGTTAGAATTCTTTCCTAACTCGGACAAGTCGAAAAAATTACCGCGAAGAAAACAACAGAAGCCTTTCCTACAAGAACGTCAGGACAATGTGAGAAAAAAATTCTTAACTCTTTTTTCTCTGTGATCTCTGCGGCAAAAGAGCTTTTACAAAAGATTAAATCTAAAACACGCGCAAGCATGGAGGCATACAGTGAGTACGATTGAAAATAAATATGACGACGGTTTTAATGTTCCAAATCAAACATGGGGAATCTTCCTAATTAGCGTTTTAGGACTATTGCTTGAGACTCTTTTTATCCGCTGGATCGGGACAGAAATCAGGATTTTCGCGTATCTTCAGAACACGATTTTGGTGGCATGTTTCCTCGGTCTGGGACTCGGAGCGTTTACATCGTCGAAACAAATCCTGCTCCGCCAAAGCCTGATCCCAATGGTCATTCTATTATTGTTAATGGCAATCCCCGCCACCAGATCATTATTGGGAGGTATCAGCGAAAAGTTGAGCGTTTTTAGCGATCTTAATATTTTTTACGCCGAAGCCGTCACAGATCCAAAAGCGATGGCTGTAAATTTAACGCTTGGATTACTTATGACGCTCGGAGCGTTGATCCTCATCGTTGACATTTTTGTGCCGCTGGGACGGATCCTTGGACGATTGATGAATACGCATCCAAATCCAATCTGGGCTTATTCGATTAACATCTTTGGCAGTATTTTGGGAACCTGGTCTTTCGTATTATTGAGTTTCTTTTATCAACCTCCGTTCATTTGGTTCCTCGTCGTTGGCGGACTTTTAGCTTTTTTTATAACCTGGTCCAATCGGAATCAAAAACTTAATTTTGCTCTTTTATCAGCCGCGCTTGTTTTATCATGGTTCGCGGGACAAGTTCCCGGGTCAATGCAGGTTATTTGGTCGCCCTATCAGAAACTGGTGGTCCGCCCAACCCTCCCCACCGAAGTCGGAACCTACGCGATTGATGTGAACAATGTCGGTTATCAAGGCATGGTGGATTTAAGCGACGCGCATTTTGCGGCTGATCCGAAAAATTTTCCTCCGGAAATAAAGGGCATGACTCAATATGAGATACCCTTATTGCTGCATCCCAATCCCAAAAAAGTTCTGTTGGTTGGAGCAGGATCGGGAAACGACGCGGCTGGAGCCATTCGTCAGGGAGCGGAGTCGATCACAGCCGTCGAAATAGATCCCGCCATTATTTCCATCGGACGCGAACTTCATCCCGAAAAACCGTATTCATCTCCGACTGTGCGAGTGGTAAACGATGATGCGCGTTCTTTTTTCGCCACCACAAAAGATAAATATGACGTTATTGTTTTTGGCTTGCTGGATTCCCATACAACCACTGCGTTAACCAACGCGCGGTTGGACCATTATGTTTATACGCTGGAAAGTCTTACGCAGGCGCGCAAACTCTTGAACGATGGAGGCGTGATGGTGCTCTCCTTCCAGCCTCAAAAGCCTTTTATCACCATCCGCTTGCGAAAGATGATTCGACAGGTATTCAACGAAGAACCGCTGGTTTTCCGCGTCCCTTACAGCACATACGAATGGGGCGGAGTCATGTTTGTAGCAGGCGACTTGCGCGCAGTGCAACAACAGTTTAATAACAATCCGCGGCTTGACGCGTATATTAAGCGCCTGCAACAGGAAAACCCGATTCCACAAAAAAGGAATGCCGCCATCATCACAGATGACTGGCCCTATTTATATCTGGAAGCGCCGAGCATCCCGATCCTTTACTATTTCCTTATTGGATTAATGGTTCTCATTTTTTTCATCAGTTATAAACGCTGGCAAGCCGCCGGGAATATTTCCGGAGTTGACCGTTCCTTCTGGCATTTCTTTTTCCTCGGCGCCGCATTTCTCTTGCTGGAAGTTCAGAACATCAGCAAGGCTTCTGTCGCGCTGGGAAACACCTGGCAGGTCAATGTCGTAATCATTTCAAGCATATTGATCATGGCGCTTCTGGCAAATCTGATCGCGTACAAATTCCCAAAACTTCATCTCATCCCCATCTACATCGGATTGATTACAGTCTGTCTCATGCTGTATTTCATTGACCTGGCGCGTTTTGGATTCCTGCCTTACTTCACCAAAGCAATGATCGTTGGTCTATTAACCAGCTTACCCATGCTTTTTAGCGGCATCGTTTTTATCCGCTCTTTCGCAGTTGCAAAAGAAAAAGGCAATGTTCTCGGCGCAAATCTCATTGGAGCATTGGTCGGCGCGTTGTTGCAATCCATTACTTTTATAACGGGAATCAAAGCGTTACTTCTTATCGTTGCAGGATTTTATCTATTATCGCTAATTACAATGCTAAACTCACAAAAGCGCCTGAACTCTTAAGAACGACCGGCTTCCAATTTTCCCCACGCGGTCATCACTTCTGCGGTGACGAACATCGAACCTGCCGACAATACAATATTGCCGTTTTTGTTGGATAATTCCAACGCCCGCGCCAACGCCGCGCTGACTGGACTAACCGCTTCATTCGGGACCCCAGCCTGCCGCGCCAACTCTTGAATTTTCTCCACATCCAAAGCGCGCGGATGATCGGCGCGCGTGACGATAATTTTCTGAATCTTCGGCTTCATCTCCGCGAACATGCCAGGGATATTTTTATCCTCCGACGCGCCGAAAATAAGATAGACTTTTTTATCGGGGAAATATGTTTGCAAGGTCTCGCTTAGCTTCGAGAACGAATCCTGATTATGAGCGGAATCAAATATCACCGGCGGATCGCGCCGCGCTACCTCAAAGCGGGCGCGCCATTTCACCTGCGAAAATCCTTTTTGAATTTGTTCATCCGTAATCTTTATTCCGCTGACTTTCAATGCGGTATAAGCGGTAGCGGCGTTTTCAACTTGATGCAATCCTAATAAGGGAATATTTAATTTGACCACAGACGATAAACCATTGACGATGAGTTTCTGAACATCCAATGAATATCCCAGGGATTTAAACTTAATGTCTTTTCCTACAAGTGTAAGCTTTGAATTCCTTAGCTTGGCTACGCGCAGTAAAACTTCAAGAGCTTCGTCCTTTTGCGGCGCAGAGACAATCGGTATATTCGGCTTGATAATGCCAGCCTTCTCTCCCGCGATCTTAGCCAGCGTATCGCCTAACACCGCCATGTGATCATAAGATAGCGAAGTGATGACCGAAACTTTCGGCGTAACGATGTTGGTGGCGTCCAGCCGCCCACCCAAGCCTACTTCAAAGACCGCCGCGTTGACACCATATTTTGCAAAAGCCATGAATGCCAGCGCGGTGGTGATTTCAAATGTGGTCAGCAATTCGATCTTCGCGACATAAGGTTTGATCTCATCAACCAATTCCGTCAATTGTTCGTGTGAAATTGGCTCGCCGTTGATTTGAATCCGCTCGGTGTAATCCAGCAAATGCGGGGATGTATATAACCCAACCGTATATCCCGCCGCCATCAACGCGGACGCACACAGCGCGGACGTGGAACCTTTTCCCTTCGTCCCAGCCACATGGATAATAGAATAATCTTTCTGTGGGTTTCCTAATGAATCCATCAACGCGAACATGCGGTCAAGGTTGAAATCTGCCTTGGCAAGTTCGGATGAATGTTTCAGGCTATAATCTACAAAACTGTAGAGGTAATCGAGTGCTTTGTTATATGCGGTTTCTGTGTCCATGTAAGAGATTGTAAATCGTAATTCGCAAATCGTAAACTTGAAAATACAACACCCTCATCAACTTTTCTTCTTCCCCACAAACACAGAATTTCCACTTCAATAAGTTAATAATAATCTATCGGATACTTTTTCCCCTTCAAGAGTTTTACCGTTCATTTGGAATCTCTTCAACATCGAATGACCAATATCAATCATCATTTCACTCTCAAAAAGCCCATCAGGAATCGGCAGGTCACAAATCAAATTTCCAGATCGTTTTGTGCCATCAATACTCAGGACAACATATACTCCCTTCGCCTTGCATTTTTCGATTACACTTAACAAATGCTCCAAACTAAAGGATTGCGCCCCGTACAGAATTGCCTGACTATGAGTATAAGGCGGGTCACAATATATTAGGTCACCTGGTTTTGCCAAACTCATTGCTTCTTCATAATCCAAATGTAAAAATGTTGTACCTAAAACCCGTTTATGCCATATATCAACCCGACGAGAAAAACTATCTGGTGAAATAGGATTGTGAATACCGCAGGGCGTAGACATATAACCATCTGCTTTACGAAAGCGGATTACACCACCGTAAGCCGAACGTGTTAAGAAAAGCATGTCAGATCCGTTAGGATGTGCGTTATAGGATGCCTTAATTTTTTCGTAAACTTCGACCTTGTTTCCTTTTGCCATTTTTTCCCAACGTTCTTGATACCATTGTTTAACGGTATCTGGCGATTTTCTCAGAGTTTGCCAAATTTCTATTAAAGGCGCGAAGGTGTCTGAAGCAATAGCTGTCTCTGGAACTAAAGTACCTAGAACGCCTCCGCTGCCTAGAAATGGTTCGAAGTATGTGCCAAATTCGACTGGAAAATAAGCGATGATTTCATGCGCCATACGCTGCTTGCTGCCTATCCATTTCAAGAGAGATGTATTAAATGGCTCAACGTGGCGTTTTTGATTTATCTTTGTTTCAAGCAAATAAAGTTGGGACGTGTCTTTTACTGTTTTCATACTAGTAATATACCATCTTTCTAAAAAGAATAATATCCTGTTTTAGGATATTTGTCAACGGGTAAAATCATGAAAATTCCAAATGAAACTAAACAGCGCGAAAAATTTTTACTTTTGTTAAAAGAAATACGGCAAAAAAACAGCATGACTCAAGTTGAGTTAGCCAAAAAACTCTGTGTTCCGCAATCGTTTATCAGCAAGTATGAGTCGGGAGAACGCCAACTGGATGTTCTGGAATTACGGCAAATATGCCAACTCATTGGAATTTCTTTTGATAGTTTTGTTCGCCAATTGGAGGAAACATTAAATGAAACCAAATAATGTGTTTTTAAATTTGCCCAAGACCTTTTGGGCAACTGTTCGCTTGGTGAGTCAGGAGGCTGGCTATACCCAAAGAACAACGGGGCAAATAAAAATCCCTACCAATGCTGAAATTAACACTAAATTCGAAAATTTAGACATCAACTTTCATCGCTTGCGAGAACAGGACATCAATTCTGGAAACTT